>Ga0302292_1000228_pt1 | contig 39027 bp, 39 predicted proteins | sample III_Fen_N2_1_FD_194553 | JGI IMG/M metagenome (GOLD analysis project Ga0302292, IMG submission 194553) | Peat permafrost microbial communities from Stordalen Mire near Abisko, Sweden - III_Fen_N2_1 | ecosystem: Environmental > Terrestrial > Soil > Wetlands > Permafrost | place: Sweden: Abisko...
CATTGCAGATGAAATCGAACAGATTATTACAAGTACCATTGACAAGACGTATGCACATAAGGACCGTAAATCTATTAAGAAGGTCATCAGAACCATTTCGCTATTATGTTACGATCAAAATCTGGAACCGCCTCATTCAAATACGATCAGAAATAGAATTAAGCAAAGGGACCAGGCGGCTATAATGGAAGCAAGATATGGAAAGCATGCTGCCGCTGCAAAATTTCAGGAACGTCCTGGTGAGTTTCCAGGAGCTGATTATCCGCTAGCTGTAGTCCAATTAGACCATTCTGAGTTAGATATTATATTGGTTGATAAAATAAATAGGTTACCTGTAGGAAAACCTAATCTAACAGTAGCAATTGACGTGTATAGTAGAATGGTATTGGGGTTTTATTTATCATTTGATCCTCCAGGTACAGTTGGTACAGGCCAGTGTATTGCTAATGCCATTTTGCCCAAGGAAAAAATGCTGAAAGCTTTCAATATTGATGAGCGTTGGCCATGTTGGGGTATAATGAATACGTTGCACATGGATAATGCCAAAGAATTCCGTGGAGATTCATTAGAGAAATCTTGCCTTGAATACGGCATCAATATCCAGTTCAGGCCAGTTAAGACACCTCATTATGGGGGACATATTGAACGACTAATGGGTACTTTTGAATCGGATATTCATGATCTTCCTGGAACAACTTTCTCCAATCCAAAAGAACGCGCAAGTTATGACTCAAATGCTAATGCGGTCTTTACAATTAGTGAATTTGAGGAGTGGTTCACTTATTTTATCACTTCAATATATCACCTAAGAAATCATGAAGGGATAAATAGCTCACCATTGCAAAGATATCTTGATGGATTTAATATCGAAAACGGCAATACTCAGGCAGCTATTCAGCCGAGATTCACTGATGAGCGTCGATTGCGCTTGGATTTCCTTCCATTTCTTGAGCGAAGAATTAATCAACAGGGCGTAAAGATTCATCACCTTCAATATTATGATGATGTGCTTAGAAAATATATCAATCGAACCACTCGAAGTGGAGATTTGCAGAAACATTTATTCCGATTCGATCCTCGTAATATTTCGAAGATCTATTTTTTTGATCCTGATTTAGATGATTATTTCGAGATCCCTTATCGGGATATTTCCCAGCCTGAAATGTCCTTTTGGGAGTACAAAAAAGTTGTTTCTAACCTTAAGAAAAATAATCTAGCGATTTCCGAAAGGGAAATTTTTGAAAAGTATCGCCATTTGGAAAAGTTGGAAAATGAGGCGATTGCCAAAACGAAACGGATGCACAAATCTTCAAAAAAGGCGGACGGGAGGGATAGAGCTATTCCTACAGTTAACAAAGAAAAGGTTGTAGAGGTCGACGATCTTACCCCGAAAACAAAACGAGTAATAGTACCTTTCGAAGACATTGATTATGGAGCATTTGAGTAAGGTTGCAGCCGAATTAATTAATCGGTTGGACGATCAAGGAAGAATTAAATTCATTAAACAGAAAAAGTGGATTGGATATCCACAAGCAAAGCGTGTATTGGATAGGTTAGACGTATTAAGGGACTCAGAGAGATCGGAGAGAGCTGTGGGAATGTTAGTTGTTGGTGAATCAAATAATGGGAAATCAAGAACATTAAAGCATTTTCTAAAACAAAATCCTCCTTATCTGGGTGAAGATAATGAACTAAAGATCCCCGTTTTATATGTTGAATCACCACCGGAACCCAACGAAAAAAGATTTTATGAGGAAATTCTTGATGCATTATGTGCACCGTCTCGCCCAACTGAAAAAAGTGATGTGAAGTTTCAACGTGTAATGAATCTACTTAAGAAAGCCGAGGTTCGTGTCTTGATCATTGATGAAATTCACAATATAATTGCTGGTAGCTCAACTAAACAAAGGGTGTTTTTAAACGTTATTAAATACATTTCCAACAAGTTGCAGTTACCTATCGTTTGTGCGGGGACGAAGGATGCTCTTAATGCGATTAGCACAGATAATCAGCTTTCTAATCGACTTCCGCCATATCAGTTGATAGAATGGACAGACAATGAAGATTATCTTCGTCTGTTGGCAAGTTATGAATTAATTACACCATTGAAGAAGGCTTCAAATCTCTATGAAGAACCGCTTGCATCAATAATTCTGAAGATGAGTGAAGGGCTAATCGGAGAGATTAATGAGATAATTCAGCTTGCTGCGGAGAAGGCAATATTAGACGGTGAAGAGAGAATTACATCAAATATTTTAGCTAACATTGATTTTTCATCTCCGGCAGAGAGGAAACGTGCTTTCAGACAATTATGACACATGATAGGCGTCTCTGGCCAGGGTATGTTCCTCCGCAAAGAGATGAGCTTTTTACTAGCTGGTTAATGCGCATCTGTCGGAGTCACGAATACAAGTCGCACTCATTTAGTAAATTCTATTTTGGTGGTCTTCCGATTTGGAATAGAGATTTGGATCGGGATGGACCTTCAGTGTTGAAAGAATTGATTTGTTCTTACACCTTCTTAACACCCCAAAGCGTAGATAACCTATTCCTAAAGTCATACGAGGGATCTATTATTTCTCGAGTGGTTTCGAATGGTCCGAGTAGAGTAATTCTGCCTCTAGGAATCAGGCACCGCAAGCGAAATTTATATGGTCAAATGTTCTGTCCTGGATGTTTGGATAACGATTTACCATATTATCGGAAATCATGGCGAATGGCCTTCAATCTCATGTGTGTATCATGTGGCTTTTATTTATGGGATCGGTGTCCGAAATGTCAAAATGCCATTGCATTTCATAGATTGGAAAATGGTCTTAAAAACAGTTTTCTAAAGCGTTCCTTAAGCGAATGCTATTACTGCCAATTCGATCTTCGTTATGCTGGTCTGTTAGTCAAAAGTAAAGATCTAATCGATTATCAAAAAAGAATAGATGAATATTGTGATTCCAGTTTTGAAGACACTAATCCATCTAATCTTCCTGAGCACTATTTGAAATTATTGACGTTGTTAACTCAGCCAAGGGGTGGGACAAATCGATTTCAGGAAGTATTCCTCGCACAAAACCTACTCAAAAGTTATAAAATAAATGCCTATTCTAATCTCCAAGTTCGTCAAGAAATACTTCCTCAGATCAATAAGCACTTGGGGTCGATTGAAGCGTTAAAGGAATTCTTAGTAAACAATGATATTGGTAAATCCTGCCTTTCTAGCGTGTTTTATGATGATATGGAGTTTTATTCTAAACTTTGAAATAGGTATCTTTAATTGCTTTCTGCATTCGACTCATGATTTTTGAGCTAGTATGCTCAATAAGATGCTCAGTGTCTTTCATGTGTTTCTGCTGGTGTTCAATAAAGGGGTATAAAGCTATAGAGTAATCGTCGATAAATAGTCGGGACATTTCTACTTTATTCTCATTCTTTTTTCTGATATAATATTGTCCATTTGGAAATTTTGCACGAAATAAGGATTTGTCTTTTGAGTTTACCAGTTCCTGATAAACTAAATATTTTTCTATGAATCTATCCAGCTCAAATTTGCTTGCCTCTGTAAGGTCGACTTTCGATAGAAAACCAGTCATTCCGGTGGGGAATTCAATTAAATAAAAAAAACGATCTTCATGGTTTAGTTCTACTATCATTATGGTTCGTAGCCGGCCACCGTAAATCTTTAAGAATTTATTGGCCTTAATAGACTGTGGAACCAAAGAAATAAACTGGCAATCGACATTTAGCTTCTTTAATTTTGCAACCAGTTCTTCCATATAAACCTCGCGGTTGATAAGGGTAAAGGCTTGGCAGAAGTTCGCATACGATTTGTCGAAATCTTCATCTTGATCTCCACCAGTACTAATGCCTTCTCCTGGCGGTAAAACGACTACGTGCTGCTTAACGCCTAATCTTATTTCAGCTTCTTCGGGTTCAAGAACTTGTCGGTCTAAATCCGGAAAGTCAAATACCCCTCTGAAGTTACCTTCTCTAATTTGATCAGATAACTTATCGTTTACTTTGTCATCGTGCGGTGTTATCTCTGTTCCATCATTTTTGGTCGGAATAACTTTAACACCTGATCTTCTTCCGGAACCGTTTTTATCATTTTCCTTCCATTTGAAGTTTGGATTCTTCTTTACGAAATCAATCTTATCAAATAAAGGCTTGTTATTGTACGGATCGCATTTTTCGATTTCGTAAATTAAAATTAGATCTTCTCCAAAATATTTACCCATTGCATCCATAACAATGCCCTTATCAAAAGGTAGAATTAAATCCAAAAGCGCCTCCGGTTCATTCTCGCCGGCTTGTTTACTCGTTATGAGTTGTTGTAAAAGATTACCACCAAGAAACTGCAGAGCTTTATATCCAGGATCGATACCAACGGCTAAGTGATTGCTCAAAAATCTAATTTCATTTTCATTCACAAGTTCGTTGTTGTAGTGAATCTCTAATACTTTTTCTCCATTTTCATTCTTGTATTGAATTAAATCTTCACGATTGAAAATCTCATTTACACGGGCAAAAATTATTAGCTCAGAAAGAGAGTTTGAATAGAAAAAGAACGATTGCGCTACTACCGATACTGGTAGCATTACAGTATAAGTCTTTTTGCCAATCGATCGTCGGCTAAAGAAACATTTTGAATCATGATTAATGAAATGTTCAGCCAGTGGATGATCACTCTTGAGTATGTCTCCTAAGTCTTTAAATTCTGAAATTTTTGTTGCTCGATCTGATGGTTTTAAGAGGATGTTCACCGTTTTCCTCTGCATTTGCCCAGGCTCAACGATTACTTTTCCATCACGTCCAAAAATAGATCCGAGTGCATACAGAAGAACAGAACTGTACAATACAGTAATTGTGTGGTGTATTCCAACGAAATTGTTCACATCATCATCAAAATCCGATTCAAAAGGTCTGATTTTGTCATCCGGGTTTCTGCAATTACAAAAATATATATCAACATACATTTTCTTTCTCTTGATATACGGATTACCGATCCAATATAAATACCAGTAGTCATATTCCGACTCAGGGAATCTCAATTTTAGTGGGGAACTCATGTGAATAGTTTGAATGGTTATTTTTTAATCTTATCCTTCATCAGGTAAGTACTTCCTGCAGAACTCCAGAATACTGATTTCATGGAAATTCAAAATACGAAAGAGTGTGAAGCCAGTCAGATTTTTTCCTTGCTCATAAGCACCATACTGAGATCGGGACATTCCCAATTGTTCAGCGAGAATTTCATAATTAGAAATGCCTTTATCCTTCCGGAGTTGCTTAAGCGCTCTCCCTAAAGTGACCAATTGTTTATGTTCTCTGGTGATAAAAGGCTTATCCTCTTCCATGTAACAAAGCAAAAGCTTAGGGATGACAAATAAAGCCCTATTATAGTAGGTCTAAATTTCAGTTGCTTTTGTATATTTGGCTCGATATAATTGAAGATATGTTCACATCAAGATTCACAGAATCAGAAAAACAAGACATTGTAAACGATCGGATTACCAATCGAATGACTGTTCGCGCTGTATGTGAAAAGTATAATATTACAGCCCAAACTTTCTATACCTGGCAAAGGCGAATATCCTGTATTGATCAAAGTTCCTTGAATAGATTCCCGGAAATAGAGGACCAAAGTCCCGAAGATGAAAATAAGATACTTAGAAGACTTTACATAGATCTTTCAGCTCACAACTATCAACTTGCAAAATTCTTAGAAAAATGAAAACAACCTTTTTACCACTAGTTGCACTAACACTATTCTTAAATTCTTGTGGCAATGATATTGAAGAAATACAAGACCCAACAACTGGCAAGCTTCTTAAGCGTTACGAATACTACACAGATGATTCCGGACAAAAAATAAAGGATGGAGAATACGTTGAATGGGATGCTGCCGGCAAGAAAATCGCGGAGTTACATTACCAGGCTGATTCACTTCATGGAAGTTGTATTTTCTACTTGGAAAGTGGCCAGATTCATGCCAACAACTACAACAATGGAAAGCTCGATGGCCAACAGGAAATAAAGATGCCAAACGGAGTCGTTTTGTCGAGAGAAAACTTCACTAATGGGATCATGGATGGCGAACAGCAATACTTTTCAAACGCAGGAAAGAAGCTTCGCAAAGCATATTACAGAAATGGAAAACCAACAGGGAAATGGATCTGTTATTTGGAAGATTCAAAGAACTCATTTGAGCTCACGTTCAAAAAGGAGGTGTGTCAGGAGTTTATCGGAACCTGGGATGTCGAAGGCGAACGACAAACATCAATGATCTTCGGAAAGAACGGATCATTCCAGTTGTGGGCTCCATATTATGACAATTTTGGCGATGCAGCTCTCAGAGTTGATGGAGAATTTAAAGTGGATAGTTTTCTACATGCAATGCACAAAAACGGAATATCCTTGGATTATGAGATTTTCCATGTTTCAAAAGACACCATTATTCTATTGAATGCGCCGGGTGAAAAAGTAGCGATTACTCAATTGATTAGGAAACGATAACAATACTAGGCTGAATATTTGTCTTTATGTGCCATTACATGATCCAATATTTCAGCAGGAATATGTGGATATTTAAAGGAAATATTGTCACAGTAATCTCTTTGCGGATTTTGGTAACTTTTTACCCGGATAGAATAAATTTTCCCCTCTAACCATTTAACTTCTTTGATACTTGCAAAGTAGTTTACGATTCGTCGGGGAAAAGATATTGTATATCTTATTAGATCTTTATTTGTCATAAATCACACTGATATTTTGAGGTTTAACATGCCAAGGGCATTTAATTCAACTTGTTTACCTTGTTTGGCCAATACATATGCCAGTACAAGCATTCCAACTATCATAACTAGCGCGATAGTCATTGTTTGAGAATTATTCATTTTAGTTGTCGTTTTCCATAAATAATGTAAGTAGTCCTAATCCGGCTAAAACCAACCCGCCAATAGCGGCATTTTCATTTTTGTTTATTGCACTACCAGCTGCAATGGCAGCACCTGTTAAAGCTAAACCAGTACCGAAATCATTAACCTGGTCACTTTTGGCTTTACCATGATGAACAAAGTTCATGTAATGCTCACAATTATTAATGATTAGATTGTATTCCTGTTCACCTTTACGAGACCAGGCACGATCAAGTGCTTGTTCTCGCTGAAACTCATTTCCCCTAAAGCGGTTAATTCCTGTTGGGCCATAGATGCCAAGCAATCTGGACAATTCAAAATGAGAGATCAGTTCGATTCCCCTAGTGTAATTTGCCATAAATCGATGTTCGCCTTCAATATATCCAAGATATATTATATAATGTTTTAGTAGACCTAATTGCAGTTTTTGTGCTACAATAGCATCTGCAGGTTTAAGTCCGTGTCGGTTTATAAAGTAGTTTATATTCATAGTTGAAGAATTTGTTCTGCGAATCTAGTAATCAGTATATTGATAGAAAATTGACTTTAGTTTTTTCTAATCTAAAGCACATTTTTTTTACCGATTTCCTCAATAAAACCATCAATAGTATTCTTGTGTTTTTTTTCTCCAACACCGGTATTACTGAAGTTGTCAACCGTTTGTTTCATGTAATTTTTGGAAATCGGTTTATTCCTACCTAAGACACGAATGTTTTCTTGTATGAATTTGTAAGTTCCTTTACCACCAATTGATTTGATCCACCGATTCTTAATGAATCTCCCCATTATCAAGGAAAACCTTTTCAAGTGCTTTTCTGGTACTGCAATCTTTCGTATCTTCTTCTCACTAAAGAGATCTGCGAAATTGGAGTCATTAGTAATTATGCCATAATATTTAAATTGTCTATCAATTTGATTGATATTTATGGTGTTATGAACCCATACAAGTCTTCGGGTACGGTAGCTCTCTTCAATTGGAGTTGCTAATTTTAGGTTTTCAACAATCCGATTGAATCCGATTAATTTATCAAGGGCTTCAAAATCATCTTTGTTGACTTTGTAGAGCTCTTGAATTGAAAGGATAATCTCTGGAAACTGGTTGTGAAATCCATCTTTACGCTGACAAAGGTCAGCGATTAGATTTCTGAAAAGATCTCCCAGTTCCGATTCAATTCGATTTTTTTCTTGACCAGGATCGAGCTTTCTCATTGCATCCTGAATTGGCTGTAGGAGACTGACCACAACTGTTCCATAATTAGGGCTTTCAGTATCTATGATATACTGAATACGGCTAGATAACAAATCATAGCACTCGATTTTTTTGAGTGTAGTAGAAATAGGTTCCAGATCGAAATAATGTCGATCCAGGAACGCATTAAAGTAAGCGCTCATTTAAAATATTTAGTTCTCAAGCTTATCAAACTGTAGACCAAAAAAATGATAGTGTGAAATTGAATAAAAAACTGACTAACTGTCAGTTGAGATAGGTTATCACTGACAATTGTCTTTAGTAATTATGACCGGCCTTAATTGTTGATTTCTTCAGAATCGAATTCAATTAAGAAAATAAAAGAGGAGCTCGACTTAGCTCCTCTTAATTACTTCCACCAAATAATGGTGAATGTACTTTTTCTAAATTTCATGTTAAAATAAAGCATATACTATTAATGAAAATCAGCTATGAATCTAATAATATTTTGTTTAAATACAATTTTTAATTAAATTAATTAAGTTTAGATTAAATTTTAAACAAGCGGTCGATGTGTGCTATTTTTATGAATTGTTACTCAATCCACCTTATTCTGAAAATAATGCTTCTTGTTTGATTCAAAATCCTTTTTCTGATCACTTATTGACTTGAATCTATTAGGAGTTAAAATCGCGTATGTTTTTACACGATCTCCTGTTATTTCCTCCAAACTCTCATAAAACTCATATACGCCATTTTCACCGGAATAACGGAACCGGAAAATGAAGCCTATGAAATCGTTCATTTTTACAATTCCGTAGATTGTGCCCAGATGTTTGCTGATGAATTGCTTCGATGCGTTGTTGTAAACATAATAGGGGGTACCGGCAGAACCGCTTCTTGAAGAAGAATAATCAACAATCAAGTCTAGTGAATCATTCAAATTAATGACATTAAAGTCGCTAGGTTTACAATCAGATGTATTCACCTCGTCCTTGCAGATTTTTTCTTGAATCGGATCTTGAAGTTTTTCTGGCCATGAAGTAAGTACGGACTGTTCTACAATCCAAAACACTGAAGCATTTGGAAGCAATTTATGAATTGCTGAATCTAGATGGCTAGGGATTTCAATTGATTCAGTAACGACAACTTCATTTTCAGAATCGGCTTTATTCTTTGGGACAAAGGCATCTTCATTTTTGTCCGGACTACCACATTGAGCGAACAAAAACAATGATACTATGATGATTAATCTTTCCATGTGAGTCTTCGCATTATACCAATTACGTATTCGTTCGCTTGGCCAGTAGCGTCAGTAGTCTCAGGAAGATCAGCTAGAAGCGCATAAGTAGCTTTGACCTGTTGATCCTTATACTTCTCTTTAAAAGCTAAAAGTACGCGTTTCATAGCACTCGGTCCAATATTATATGCAGCCCAAGCCATTTTTTTTATCTCAGCATCATCCGGACGTGGTGAAGGAAGATTCGCCATTACTTTATCAACCATTAGCCCCAAATAGGCAGCCGTAAGTAATACAGCTTTGTAGGGTAAAGTTCTTGGATCACTTTCCCCACCGATTGTAACGCCTAAGTTTTGAGCCCATTTTTCTGCCGATACCATTGATGCTTTATTCATTTGGCAAATACCAATGAACTGGTCACTACCTTGACTGTTGGATAAAGGTATTCCTCCTGTTTTTTCCTCCTGTTTTGTATCTCCGCCTGCAATCAAATCGCCGGTTTCCTGCATGATCATTGCTTTTATATCAGCTGCAGTTACACTAACTTTTATGGCATTCCTGATTGTATTCGAGTTATCTGAATTGAAGAAATTATCATATCGCTTAATTTGTTCGTATTCCTCAGACAAGATTTTTAAGGAATCTAGATACTTCTCAAGCGCAGCATGAAGATTTTCCATCTCAGCCTTTAGATACTTGTATTTTTCAGCTGAAATAACCGGATAGTCAAGCTTATCATCTGCAATCGCATCATAAATGTATTGCTTTTCTACAGGAAGTGTTTTTTCATCTGAAGGAGTCATTTTATTCTCTAGATCAATCATCCACTTCCATCGGTTTTGGATATGATCTAACCGTGCTATTGTTGTTTCATCAGATATGGTTTTGCTCGATTCGAGGACTTTGAAAAATCGCTTTCTAACTCTGATTAGATCGTTAAAAAATCCAGTGATTGTTTTATAACGATAGTTTCTAATCGCTAAGCTTCTTACGTTCTCCGCCGAGGTAATATCTATTTTGTAAGACAGGTACTTTTTATCAGACTTTGGATCTGTCGATTCAGAGGAGGCTAATGAATCAATCTCTTCTTCAGTAGGCACAGGGGGAACATATTTTCCCCCGCCCCATTGCTTACCGTTCCATTTATTTGCCGACCATTTTTTGGTCGCCCAAGGTGATGATGTCCAGTCGTTCATATCTCTTAGGCTCTAGTGGTTTCCGGACCTCCGGTAGGATCAATTTGTCCGCAATTACAATTTCCCCCGGATTGTGAAACATCACAACATGATCCAAACACCTTTTTGTAAAATTTTGCCTTGTCCAACGGATCCGTAATGCCATCGATCACTTGCATTTGTTGTTTGATCATATCGTTTTCGTAATCAGCGTGTACTACAGCTGCGCTTTGGAGCTTTTGATTGTAACAATCCAATGCTTCGCCAGCTCCCAACATAGCCTCAGTTATCAATGAAGATGTTGGCAGGACTCGTGTTTTAACGTCCATAATAATCCCTGGAACAGTGATCTCATGATATGTATGGCTCAGGTCGGCTCTTTTCCGGATAAATGAATTAGTAAAAAGAACACCACCGCCACCAATACAGTCTGTTATTTCCTCTTCTACTTTCTCAATAAAGCTTGTTTTAACTCCTTGATAATCGTAAATACTACAAAGTGAGGCGAATATTAACTTACGAATATTCTCAATCTCATCATCCTTGATAACTGATTTTAGTAATGTATCAATATCGCTAAGCTTTGCAACCTTTTGGGATTCTGGATAACCATTCGAATAAACAATAGATACATCATCCAAATAGGTAAGGGTCAAGTATTCCTGGTTAACCTGTTTGAAAATAAAATTAAGAACCCTACTCATATTGATGTTCTCAATTACTCTAACCGATGAGTCCTCGGTTTCATTAATAGAAGTCGATGAGCTTTCCGTATTCACATTAATTTCTCTATTATAGGTCGACTGCTGAACATGACTGCTCAAAGCAGATGAAATTGCCGCAACATGTGCAGCTGAAGTATTTGCCACCGTGCTTTGATTTGATACACCGCCGCCGCCACTTAATCCAAGATTAGCAACTCCTAGATTTACACCAACCTGAAGGCCTCCTCCAATTTCTGAGCTATGGTTAGAGCTATTTGCAGTTGTTGTTTCCAGCCCTGTTTCGTTTTCTACAGTTGTTTGCAAATCATTAGCGCTGTATTCTGAAAAGCTATCCAATACATTTTCCGATCTCATTCGGGTTTCAGTATCAGAATTGAAATTTTTGACGGTTAATGTCACTTTTTCGCCTGGAAGTAGACTCATTGTTTTCACAACTTTACCAGCTCCTGAATATCCAAGATAAGAGCAAACTTTATAGTGGAAAACCAATGTTAATTGTGGTCTAATGACAACTGGTCTAGGAAAAAAAGTAAATACCGGTTTACCATAAAAATTTCTCTTGAGAATCGGTCTTTTCCCCTTGTTTACTTGATTCAAAATTTCTGCAATACTAATATCTGAAATATGAGCACCTTTTTTGGCTTCCACAGTTTTTGTGGCTACTTTTTTTCCTTGGTGTTCAGTATTAGCTAGTGGTAAACGGAAAGCATAAGAGTTATTGAGAATCAATGGGGTTGATGATCCATCAGTGAGATCATCATTTATCCGCTGTAGTATTTCCGTATCCGCAAGAGCGGAAACCGTTTCCCAAAAATTATCTTTTGGAGGGGTCGTTGTTGAATCAACAAATTTGTTCAAAGGAATGTCTAAGTGAATGTATCCCTTAGCATCAAAGAACCTCCCTGGTTTGAGATTGTAGGAGAAAAGATCGGATGACCCTTCCGGATCTAATTTGATTAGTGGATTTTTAGAATCACATGATGAGAATTCAGATGTTGGCATAAAGTAATTTTTAAAATGAATAATGGTGGTCCATTTTCGGATTATCGAGATGGCTTTTGTAATCCATACTGTGATTAATCGTTTAAATGAAACAAGGGTATTTCTAATCGCAAGGAATAATGCAATTATAAATTTGTGAATAGTTTTCAGGACGTTCAGCCTGTGCTGTTTGAACGGCAATTTTTGTTTTTAATAAAGTGAATAATAGTCTATTGGTTATCTTAATTAAGATTTTACAATACTAAGCCATCATCTTGAATTAGTAATCAGTATTTCCCGAATTTTTCACGTCGGTTTACCACATTTTTTTTCGCGGAAAACCTCAAAAACTTAATTCATTCAAAATCCGAAACATTTTAAACTCGCTTTAGGGAGAGAAGAAAAAGTTGTTTTTAAACGATTAATCACAGTATGGATTACAAAGTCCTTGGAGCCATTAAACTCGAGGTTTTTGAAGAATTGATACTGTGCTTTACACAAAGTGCTGCAGTAAAAAGAAAATTCAATAAACGACTAATGGCAGAAGACTTAACCCCCTTCTCCCCTAAAGCAATCTGAAACAAACTCTTACATTGAAATGGAATGATAGCGGGGATAATTTAGCACAAACCAATTACTCAGGCATCTATTAAAATGTGAAGTGCCTTTTGCAAATCATTAAGCCCATAAGGATTAATCTTGCGAAGATCTGCTTGCAGAAGTACATCAATACTAATATCATAAAAATGTGCTATTCGTTGCATTGTAACTAAAGGTGGTTCTGCAATACCCTCCTCGTACTTGGCATAACACCCACGAGTGATGATTAAGTTATCGGCAACACGTTGCTGAGTGTAACCGCGTTTTGCTCTCAAATAGCGCAAATTATTTGCTAACATCTCCATCTTGCTAATATTTTTAGCAAACATAGTTTCTTTTATGATTAAATACTAGTCAAATTTGTGATTATATTTTAACCATCATGAAAAATCAATTACAACAGGATATTGTACAGAAACTTCGCCAACGTATTCTCGCTATGCAGGGTATCGGAAAAACTAACAATGGACATTGTAATATGGGACTCGGCCTAATCGAGGCAGCTTTTCCCGATGGAGTTTTTCCAACCGGTGCTGTACATGAGTTTGTAAGTATGGAACCCGAAGCAGCAGCAGCTACTAGTGGGTTTTTAAGTTGCCTGTTAACCAACTTAATGCGAAAAAAGGGATTTTGCCTTTGGATCAGTTCGCGTCGTCTAATATTTCCTCCCGCGCTAAAGTTGTTCGGAGTTGATCCTGAACAGGTTATTTTCATCGATCTAAAAACAGATAAGGATGTCCTTTGGGCTGTTGAAGAAGCGCTAAGGTGCAGCGCTTTGATCGCTGTGGTGGGAGAAGTAAAGGAATTAAGTTTTGCCAACTCCCAGCGACTGCAACTTGCTATTGAACAAAGTAAGGTTACAGGATTCATACATCGGATATATTCGCGAACGGAGAACAATACAACCTGCGCTGTACGCTGGAAGATCTCCCCGATATCCGGGATTACTGAAACGGACATGCCAGGTGTTGGATTCCCTAAATGGAATGTGGAACTTACCAAAGTAAGAAGCGGTCGGACTGGCATATGGGAATTGGGTTGGACACCTTCAGGGTTTCAGCATTTTTCGAAACCGTCTTCAGATACAGACATTCAATCGGAGAAATCTCAATATGCATAAACGGTTTGTATCGATATGGTTTCCTTACCTGGTAACAGACTGGATGGCGCGGCAACAAGCTGAGCTGAAAGACATACCCTTTATTTTGTACGCACCCGAACGCGGGCGTATGGTCGTTAAGTCGGTGAGCCAATCAGCGCATGCAAAGGGAATTTTACCGGAAATGGTCGTGGCAGATTGTCGCGCCATTTTTCCGGATCTCAAAGTAATAGAATATCCTGTCGGAAAATCCGAACAACTATTAGTAGCATTAGCCTCATGGTGTATTCGTTTCACACCAAACACAGCAACTGACTTACCTGACGGCATTGTACTGGATTGCAGCGGATGCACCCATCTCTGGCGGGGAGACAATTCTTATGTTGAACATATAATGGGCCGAATGGAAGGTTTCGGTTACCATGTACGTGCTGCTATGGCCGATACCATGGCCGCAGCATGGGCTCTTTCTCATTTCGGACAGCGTCAGACAATTGTTCCTCCCGGTAAGCAACTCACTGCACTCCTGGATCTGCCTTCTGCAGCCTTGCGATTGGAGCAAGCTACAACAGATCGGCTCGAAAAGCTGGGATTGAATACAATACGACAATTTGCTCACCTGCCACGTCCTGCTTTACGTAAACGATTCGGTGTCGAGTTGCTTACACGTATCGATCAAGTATCAGGATATGAAATGGAACCACTAAAGTTAGTCCAGACCCCGAAACTTTACCAAGAGCGGTTGCCATGCTTGGAACCCATTTGCACAGCGAAAGGAATCGAGATTGGACTAGAACGACTATTGAATCTGCTATGTGAACGCCTAAGCGCAGAAGGATTAGGATTAAGAACAGCAACGCTCCGATGTCACCGTATGGACGGTGATGTGCAAGAAGTGCACATTGGTACAAGTCTGCCTACGAGAAATCCTTCTCATCTCAAGAAGCTATTCGAATTGAAGACTGGACAGTTGCAGCCCAACCTTGGGTTTGAGTTATTTGAACTGGAAGCCATGAAAGTTGAGCCAATTGCTTTTGACCAAACAATGATCTGGAATGAAAATAATACAACTAACACAAATCCTGTTGCAGAGCTTATAGACAAAATAATTGGTAAACGAGGAGAACATGTTGTTCAACGTTATTTCCCAGCTGAACATAATTGGCCGGAACGCTCGTATCAAATAAACCGTTCAATCAATGCAGTTAAAGAAACGGAATGGCGAACAGATTTACCACGGCCTATTCATCTACTGAAAAGACCGGTGCTAATCGAAATTACTGTTCCCTTACCGGATTACCCACCTTTGCTGTTCCGTTTTAATGGCAAAATACACCCTATAAAGAAAGCCGATGGTCCAGAGCGCATCGAACAAGAATGGTGGCTAGAAGAAGGGGAGTTCCGCGATTACTATTGTGTGGAGGATGACCAAGGAAAGCGTTACTGGATCTTCCGATCCGGTCATTATGACGGTGGCCAACCTCGCTGGTATATTCATGGATTTTTTGCTTAAACAGAATGAAGTATACTGAATTACAGGTGACAAGCAATTTCAGCTTCTTGCGCGGTGGATCACACCCGGAGGAACTTGTGGATCAGGCTGAATTGTTGAATTATAATGCTATCGCAATCACAGATCGGAACACACTGGCAGGTGTTGTTAGGGCGCATGCCGCAGCCAGAGGAAGGGATTTGCGCATTATTATTGGTTGTCGACTGGAATTACTAGATGGGTCACCGTTACTTGCTTACCCAACCAACCATTCAGCATATACGCGATTGTGCTCACTACTCTCAGAAGGTAACTTACGAGCAGAAAAAGGTGAGTGCCATTTGTACAAAGCAGATGTTTACAAATACGCAGAAGGTATGAAGTTCATTGTCATTCCGCCTGTAACGTTGAATGCTTCATTCGAGTTCGACATTACTTTTTGTAACTGCTTGGAAGAGTACCGCCAGCAATTCGGCAAGGAACTATACCTGGCAGTCAACCGTTCGTATCTTGCCAATGATGCAAAACGTCTGTTCAGACTAGCGCAGCTTTCAGAACAATTGTCGATCCCGATGGTTGCCGCGAATGACGTGCACTATCACACTCCAGAGCGCAGAGAATTGCAAGATGTACTGACATGTATCCGTGAGAAATGTACCATTCAGAACGCCGGTTTCAAACTATACCAGAATGCAGAGCGGTATCTAAAGCCAGAGACGGAAATGGAACGTCTTTTTGCCCATTATCCTGAAGCGATTAAACGTACGCAGGAGCTAAAAGCGGCTTGCCAGTTTTCATTGGATGAACTCAATTATCAGTATCCCGAAGAAATAACTACCGAAGGACGCTCACCAAACGAGGAGTTAGTCCGCCTTACTTGGGAAGGTGCACACGAACGCTTCTCCGGAAGAGTTCCTGATTCAGTAAAGAAGATAATTGAAATGGAGTTGGAGTTCATTGAGCGAAAAGATTATGCGTCTTATTTCCTAACAGTATACGACTATGTGAGGGAAGCAAATGAACGAAAGATCCTTTGCCAGGGACGTGGTTCTGCCGCCAACTCAGTTGTTTGTTATTGCCTCGGGATCACGGCGGTTGATCCGTCAAAATTCAAACTTTTATTTGCTCGATTTATGAGCGATGCCCGGAACGAGCCACCGGATATCGATGTCGACTTCGAGCATGAGCGTCGCGAAGAGATTATGCAGTATATCTATAACAAGTATGGTCGTGACCGGGCGGGTATTGTTGCTACTGTAACACAGGTGCATTGGAAGGGAGCCATACGTGACGTCGGGAAAGTCATGGGCTTATCAACGGACGCTATCGGAGTACTATCTAAATCTGCTTACGAGTTCACTGAGGAATGGTTTGAAGGAAACGCTACAACTTCCGAAGGTTTTGATGCCAACGATCCCCATTTACGCAAGGTATTGGAGATTACGAACGAGTATATTGGCTTTCCACGTCAATTAGGACAACATACTGGCGGCTTTGTGATCACACGAGGCAAATTGACAGAACTGTGTCCAGTAATGAATGCACGAATGGCCGACCGGACAAACATCGAGTGGAACAAAGACGATATAGAAACCCTGGGTTTTATGAAAGTCGATGTACTAGCATTGGGAATGCTTACTTGTATCCGAAAAGCATTCGATCTGGCTGAACAACATTATGGATTAAAGTTGACCCTTGCTAACATTCCACAGGACGACCCTAAGGTTTATGACATGATCACCCATGCCGATACAATAGGTGTTTTCCAGATTGAGAGCCGGGCTCAAATGTCGATGCTTCCCCGATTGAAACCCACCTGTTTTTATGACCTCGTGATCGAAGTAGCGATTGTACGACCTGGTCCTATACAGGGTGACATGGTACATCCATACCTGCGCAGGCGAGAAGGAAAAGAACCGATCGAGTACCCATCACAAGAACTAAAGGAAATACTAGGACGAACCTTGGGGGTACCTTTGTTCCAGGAACAAGCAATGGAGATCGCAATTGTAGCTGCAGGATTTACACCTGCCGAGGCTGATGGATTGCGCAGGAGTATGGCAACGTTCAAAGCTAAAGGGAAGGTAAGTGATTGGGAGAAAAAACTGATCACAGGCATGGTAAGCAACGGTTACGAGGAAATATTTGCCCGAAAAGTATTTCGGCAGCTGGAAGGTTTTGGGTCTTACGGTTTCCCGGAGAGTCATGCTGCAAGTTTTGCACTGTTAGTGTACATATCCTCTTGGATCAAATGTTATTATCCTGATATTTTTGCCGCTTCATTGCTGAACAGCCAACCAATGGGTTTTTACCAGCCTGCACAGCTTGTGGGTGACGCTCGTAAACACGGTGTAGAAGTAAGACCGGTGGATGTGAATCATTCAGTTTGGGACAACACACTGGAAGTACAGCAAACAGGTAATTACTTCGCTCTACGATTGGGGTTTCGTCAAGTTAAAGGAATTAAAGAAGAGGAAATTAATTTACTACTCTCCGCACGTAATAAGCAATTTATGAGCATTCAATCGATTCTCAAAACAGGCGTTTCGGTTGCGACTCTTGAAAGGTTGGCAGATGCCGATACATTCAGGTCAATCGGTTTGGATAGACGTCAGGCTTTGTGGGATGTGTCTGCTTTGCAGAGCGCTCCTGATGGAATGTTTTCAGAGCAGCAAGATGAATCAGAAGATCAAAGAGCTCATCTTCCGCAAATGCAATTATCAGAACATGTCTTCCAGGATTACGCCACCACCTCCTTATCGCTGAAAGCACACCCTGTGAGTTTTGTCAGAGAGCAACTTTCGTTGTTTGATGTAACACATACTGATTCATTGAAAAAATTACAGGATGGAATGAATGTTAAGGTAGCTGGATTGGTACTGGTTCGACAACGCCCCAGTACAGCCAACGGTATTCTATTCATTACCTTAGAAGATGAAACAGGTGTGGCAAACCTAGTCGTGTTCAGCAAACTCTTTGAGCAATATCGCAAAGAAATACTAAGCTCCCGATTGCTCATGGTGGAAGGGAAAGTACAAATCGAAGGTGAGGTGATCCATGTCGTTGTCAAACGCTGCATGGATATGTCTGGGTTATTCACAAAAACTGCTGATGCTACGAAAACGGTTCGTGGGGCTGATGATCAGTATGGGGAACTTACAGGTTCAGATGTAAAAAGGTTGAACAAAAAAACATCTTCTAAGCACTTAATGCCAAACGGAAGAAATTTTAAATGATCTCAATTTTGGGTCTGCAGAATTGTACTGGCCCAATTTATTTATGCTGATAATCCAGAAAATTCTTTTAATACTAAACCATCATCATTAATTAGCAATCAGTATTTCTCGAATTTTCAACCTCGGATCCCCACATTTTGAACATTATTACGATCATAATGAGTTGTATTTATTATATTTCAATCGATTAAATCAGATTCTTTGTTGGCGTAGAATAATGATTGATCAACATACTACAATACTAAAATCATTAAAAAATGAGCGACTTTTTTAGAATAAATTTGCCCTACGGTATTCGAATAAAAAAGGATGGACAAATTGCCGCATTCAATAGAGAATACAAACCATTGGGAGGATCCTTTTCCGACGATTCTAATTCTAAACTTTTGTATGAAAAATATAGAGAAATTACTCCGGAAAAGATAAATGAACTTGCTTTTGATGCCAATTCTATTTCGGTAGATACCAAAGATGATTCAACAACTATTCTGTTTTACAATGACTCATCAAACCCACAGCATAAGCCTGAGTATTGGGAACAATATTTAAACCGGCTAAAAATTCTCTCAACCTTTATTCACTCATCCCAATATTAAATTATGCGAGAAATCACACCTGAACTAAAAGATTCCGTTCTAAAATTGCTTTGTGAAGAGTGTATTCTAGAAAGCCACTCCGAAATAAATGAAACTTCTATTCAAACAATACTTGACTCATTTGCGATCAGTTTTGATGAGTTAAATGCAATCCTTACGTATTTCGAGCGTATTGGGCTGCTTAAGAATCTAAATGCTCGCCACATTTACATTTCCTTTGTCTTAAAAATGGAGGCCAACGATTTTAACCGCAAAGGAGGTTTTACATTCCAAGAGACAATTTTATTGAGCAACATTGACAAACTACTTCTTGAGATCGAAGTGCTCAAGAAAGATTTATCACCTGATCAATTGGATAAAGCAAATAAAGTGGTTTCCATTGCTGGTGTTATCTCGTCTGCTTTATTAGCAGTTGTAAACAAAGGACAATGAAAATCAGGAATTCAAATCAAATATAATGGCAACCAAAAAACTTAGAACCGAAATTCTTGTTGGACTTGTTGTCGCAGTTGTAGGTGGAATTGTAGTTGCTACATATCAATTTTTACTACCCTCCGAGGAAGTTAAACCTCTAAAATCTCCTAAACATTTTTCAATTAATTTGAAAGAGTTCTACCTTCTTGATCGCTCAGGAACTGAACTTATGAATGATGGAGATTCTTCAACTTATGAATATAATTCTGCCACTAAAATGGGTGGGTTTTATTTGACTTCGCTTTTTAATGCCCATATAGGAATCAAAAAGAATGTAATAGAGGAAGGGAATACATATTCTTGTGATCATTATGATATAAAATCAATTCAACTGGCTAGCGGAATATCTGTATACAATTCGAATGTACAACAACACTCAAAGGTCAAATCAAATTTTTATAATGGAACCATAAAGAACGGCTTTGCCCACTATAATCCAATGATAATTAGATGGGCAACTAATCACATGATACCTAATCCAAATGATAAAAACATTCAGGGAATCCGGTTTCAAGACATGTACAATGAGCTCTACCGGAACAATATTAGGGTAATTGCAAAAAGCTATCTCTACTTCAAGGATGAGAAAAGTTATAAAAACGCACAAATTCAATACTTGAAGGCAATGAAAGATCCTGATTTTAATGGACCAACATACTTGTATAACAACTACGGAGAAAAGAAAGACGTTCCATTTTTATTTGACAGGCATATGGCAATTGGTTTTTGGCTCAGGAGGGGAATCGACGGAACAAATGACGAAATATGGCAGTGTCTTTCAAAAGTATTGAGAATGTATGACCGCGGTTGGTTCAATAAAAATATTACTATCGACAGTGATATTTAATTTTGAAGTATCCAATAATAACCAATTCACTAATTTATGAAGAAGAGCATATTAATTTTAGTCTGTCTGTTTTCAGCTATTGTTTGCAATGGACAGACCAAAGACTGCAAAAAACTCAATCTCACTGAGCATCAAAGAAAAGAGGGCGCATCCAAATACAATGAGTGTTGTATTGATGATGTAACCATTGCAAATGGAGTATTGCTGAAGAAGTATAATTTTGATTCTCTAGCTAAAATTCATTGTCCTTTTGGAGTACCAGTTGCTGAGAGCAAAGATGTTGTCATTTTAGCCGCCCCAACTTACATTACCGGGTATGATTCGATTAACAAAATACCGCTATGGGTTAGCTACAAGTTGTTAAAGCGCTCAGAAATTCAAAAGGGGATTGGTCGAATTGATTGCTTCAGATATGATCCTCGTTTGCCACTTGAGAATCAGGCTTCTTACAATGATTATGATCAACCAGGGACGGATACTTTACAAAGAGGTCATTTAAAACCCTCAGCTGACGGTTACAAGGACAAATACGATAATTTGAACACATTTGTAATGACCAATATGGCTCCACAACATAAAACGTTGAATATGTGCGAGTGGGAAGTCCTAGAGGGGTTTATTCGTGATCATTCACAAGTAGACAGTGTGGAACAAGCCTATGTGATATCAGGATCAATCATTGATACCCATTCTAAGAAGCTTAATGGGAAGGTATCGATACCTAATGGGTTTTACAAAGTTTACTACTTTAAAGCCAAGGGAAAGTGGCATTATTGGACCTATTATCTAGATCATGATTGGGAAATGATGAAGTTTGATGATTACAAAAATTACTTGAATTCCGAAAGAAAGACGATTGATCAAATTGAAGAAACAGGCAAGATCAATTTCTTTGTCTCCGGATCCGATGGAGGTGTTATTGAATCAGAACTGGATAAAACTTTCAGCTTAACTGGGTTGAATAATTATCCCAATTGGTGTGGAACAAAATAAAATATTATTAGAATGGATCAATCATTTATAATTGCGATTTTATCACCAATTTTATTGACTATTGGAGGGATCTTTACTTGGGTGATAAAAAGTAAAAGAGAGGAAACGCTGAACGTTGAAGAAAAAGCAAGAGAGTTCAAAATTGAAACTTACAGAAAGCTTTTAGAGCCATTTATCGCTGCGTTTACGTTCACTTTGTCTGAAGAAGAAAAAAATAAAGAGGTAAATAAATTAAGTTCTCTTGAATATCGTAAGACTGTCATTGATCTAAATACTTTTGGATCAGATGAGTCTATTTCTATCTTCAACAAGATAATGCAAACATTTTATCATGATGATGATTATTATGTAGAAGGTAAATTGAGTGATGAGTATACTTTAAGGTTGCTTGCTTTAATCAGCGAACTTCTTCTTCAAATACGAAGGGATTTATATTCTAAAAAGACACGATTAATAAGAAGTGACCTAATAGAATTTATGCTGAAAGACATTGATGATTACAAAGCTAAGATTAACACATATTCATACTGAAACACCCTTTAACCCATTTTTCTTTCACTGAATTATTCCAAATGGAAATAGATACAAATGTTACTTTAAAACTAGTTATAGAAATTGATCGCAGATGGAATTCAGATGATTTTGAATCAGTCATTAGATCAATGAGAACTTTAATTAACTATGTTGAATTTATCAAGGATTATGATGATGATCCGTCAAGAGTTTTAAATATTGTAAGAATGCATAGAGTGCGAAACAGGTCCGTCGCTCTCTTAATGAAAAAACCAATAGTAATTAAATCAATTCAGTATAATTCTCCGGGAATAATTGTATTTAGTACGTCTTCCGTATTGATATACGGGATTATTCAGTTAATCAAACACTATTTCCCAAACAAAGCCGCTCGAACAAAGCAAGAAATACTTGACCAACAATTAAACTCGATGAAGATAAGGGACTTAGAACGGATTCTTTCAATGAAATCAAAAGATTTAAGTACTGATTTGAAAAAAGTAAAAGAAACTGCGTTAAAGGAGATCGAACGTTTAATTAAAAAGGGTAAGATCACTGATATACATGACGAATAACCAATTGTTAAGTTGATTTATAGAGATACTGAGTTTGGCAAATACCGTATTTACCGCAAATAGAATTGTGGTAAATACGGTATTTCATTTAGATTCTAATCATTAATTTTCACCGCTCTAAGTAATATTAAACATGATTTTTGAAGGTACAATCCGTAGTAAAGTTCATTTGAGAACATTCAGACAGTTCATTAAAGCTGTTGTAGAAAAGACCACTGGTATCAGTGTTAACAGCATTATTCAAAGAGTTGATGCCGTGATAGCTTCCGAGAATTTTGATACTGCTAAATTTGAAAAAGAATTAACAGAGTTTGTTAGAGAATATTTGATTTTCAATAGAAAAATTGTTTATTCCAAAACTTTATCCGAATTGGAATTAAATGGTCTTCTTTCTAGAATTCGAGCATCACAAGATTATCGAAATAAATTGAATCATCATGATGAACTGGAAATGTTAAGCCAATCAGAATTAAGAACATTGACTATTGGGGAAAGCTCATTAATTGCTTCTTTTGAGATTGAAAGTGCAATATGTTTACTATTCACTTCTAGACAAATGCACGAGCAAAGAGTTTCAATAGCTCCTAGCCAACTTCGGTCAAACACAAGAAACTTTGAACAGGTTTATGGCATTGAGAGATCGAGTTACCAGAGTTTTGATTCAATAATTATAGATCAAGATCAACGAATAGTTACGTTTTGCGTTGATAATGTAATTAGACTTGCTCAAAAAGATCATTTCAAAAGATTTAATGAATTGAGAAATCAATTTCTATCCATATTTGGACTAAATTATAATGATTACTTTTTAACAGACAACTTTTTCCCCTTGATTGATAAATACTACAGATCAGATTACGGTTCAGTTAAATCACTGAGCTTTCGAACCAATACTGCTTCTAGAAAGAATGAGAAAATGGATCGGAATGGAGAAGATTTGAGAAATGAACTTTTTCATAGTTCAGGTGTTGAGGCTGTCGATAGTATTACTGCTTTTAGCATTGAGATGGTTTTGGAGAATCCGGATACGAAAAATATTATTAATCAAGTAATACCTGGAACCGCGCAGATTCTATCCAATATACCATCTAGAATTAGTTATTACGAACTTGCAGGGGCAATAAACTATTCTGATTATTGTTACGTTAACTCTGTAATGAGTGAGCTTAAAACTGAAGTTAGTGCTAACTAAAAAGTTTATATCAAAATTGATTGAGCGTGAGATAGATGACCCATCACACGTTGAATCTGCTATGAATTTACTTTCTGAACTTACTAGACGTAATAATACAATACAAAATTTTACAATCCAGGACATTTCGATGATTACTCATTCTCAAGTTAATGAAGATGTTTGGCAATTGGCATTTGAATTATCAAATTTGAGTATACCACTTTTTACTGTTTACGTCATTTATTATGATGAAAGTGGAGAAGAAGAAGTTATCGATGAAGATGAGGAATTAGTCAATATTTTTTCCAAACATGAGATAATTAATCCATTTAATGGCCAAGAATATTTAAGTTATGCCGATTACAAAGATCACATTGAAATTTTGTTTCGTGCCAATAAAGAATTGTTGGAAAACTTAAAAAGCCAATTCTGACCGCTATGTCCTCGGATAAAAATAACCCCACTATAGATGACATTATTGGTTATCAGGCAACCGCAGAATGGAAAGAGCGGTTATCTCCTTCATCCTATGAGGCTTTCGTGAATCGCTTACATACTGACCTAGCTACAGCAATTTTATTTTTACAAGAGTCTGCTAATGTTCAACAAAAAGATGAAGATCTTCTTACTGTTCAACTAGTACATATGCTCCGTTTTTCAAAATATGATGCCTCTCATGATACTAATGTCAGAGGTCATGTTGATATTGTTGTAAAAAAGAATGATTTTCGATGGTTAGCAGAAGCCAAAGTCTTTTCTACAAGTTATGAGTGGTTATTCAAAGGAATGACTCAGCTCATATCAAGATACAGTACTGGATCTCATGAGCAAAACAAGGGTGCACTTATTGTTTACTTTTTCGTCCAATCTGTTAAAACAAGAATGGAGTCTTGGAGAGAAAAATTGCGAGATGAATATAGTAATCAAACATTATTTGTAAAGGAGATTGGACTCAATAGCGTAACTGATCTTCATTCTCAAAAACTTACTTTTCAATCCGATCATACTCATCCAATATCTGAACTTTCATTTATAGTAGATCATTTCCCAGTAATGCTTTATCACCAACCTTTAGACCCATTTATTGGAACAGACAAGTCTAAAAAAAAGACGACTTCAAAAAAGCAAAATAAATAGCTGATCTTGAAAGCGTCTTTTAGTCCCCTTTTTTACAGACATTTAACAACGCTCCTAGCCAAGTTCAGAAATCCTCTCAGACTTTTTCAAGATGGCGAATGCACTTTAGGTGGAGTTGTACGACTTTTGTAGGACCATCAAATTCAATGTTCAAAATTTAGTGGAGCGGACGGGCATCGAACCCGTGTCTACGATTGTCGAGTTCATCATTTTAACCAGCTAAACTACCGCCCCATTAGACGATACAAAGTTTGCAAGCCAGCATCAGAAAACCAAGAAGTCAGTTAGCTGAAAAGATCATGATTATTTAGCTAGACAAATATTTTAGCTACCTTTGATATGTCGAGTTCATTGGCGTTCCGTTTAAAAGGGATCGTATTAAACTACCAAAAGCGGGGTTATTTATACTCCGCTTTTTTCTTGGCTATAGTTTCTTTGAGCATGTGTCCAACAGAGTTGGATAAGTAATGAATCGTAGGCTCCTTTTTATTGGTCGTAGGAAAACCTGCCTGCATGAGAATAAACGCAGTAATCGCTTTTATTTTATAATTCGTAAGAAGACTTCGTTTAATTTTTGTTCGTGGAAATGTTTCCCAATAGTCATACATGGCGCTAAACAAATGTATAGCGAGAGATTCTCTATTTATATGTTTGGTGATAATAGGCTCACATGAATTTATTGTTTCAGTAATCATTTCAGAAAGAGATCTCCGATCACCAAGAAGAAAATCTGGTTTATAATCTCTAAAATCGCCCCATAACTTTCCTCGAACTTTAAAATCAAAGTCGTAACAAGTGAATTTTTCAATAGTTGCTTTGATAATAAAATTGCGTTTTTGAATTTCCGCGATTTCTTCTGGCGATAATTGAGACTCTTCCTGATCCGGAAATGCAAGCCTTATGAACCGCATGACAATTTTTGCGGATACATGATTTCCCAGTTCTGCTTGTTTTTGAAAATAGCATTCGTACTGAATAATCTTTAGAGCACGTAAAGACTCTTTACTGAGTACGATTTTGAATTCTTTGTCTTCTCCCGCCAAAACTCATGTTTACTATGCACTAAAGATAATTATTTCAGAATTTCTCTACTCAGCTAGATAGGTGCGATATTATTTCACAACTGATTGTTTTTCTTCCTTGCGCGTCTTTTCAATTCTGTAGAATGTTGCTTTAGAAATTTGAGCCTGTTTGCAGGCTTCACTAATTGTTATTCCTTTATTATTGTAAAGGTGATTCGCAAATTCATACTTCGCAAGTGATGATTCTTTCGAACCAGTCGGCCGGCCTAAATGTATTTTTCGAGCTCGGGCTGCGGCTAAACCTGATTTTGTTCGTTCAGCAATAAGGTTTCTCTCAAATTCAGCTACCGCACCGAAAATCTGCAGTAGGAATTTACCATTAGATGTAGTAGTATCAAATCCAGGATCATTGAGACTTTTGAATTCAACTCCTAGTTTGTTGAATTTATCAATAAGGTCCACTAGATTTTTTAGAGATCGGAAGATTCTATCGATTTTGTATACAACAACCACATCTCCTTTTCGAAGAATCTCAATCATTTTCGTCAATTCGTTTCGATCAACTTTGACGCCACTACCAACATCTTGAAAAATCTTTTCACAGCCACAGGATTTCAGTGCGTCAATTTGCGATCGTATGTTTTGACCTTCGGTAGAAATTCTTGCGTACCCAATCTTCATTTGTCTCAAAAATGGCAATTTAACAAAACTATTTTATGAGACCAAAAATGAGACAAGATTATTTGTCAGCATAGTCATAAATATTTTGTCTCACAAAGTGATCGTTTTATGAGACAAGATTATTTGCATTCGATTGACAATCGTTGCTACTATTTCTTAAATGAGTATTTTGGTAACCGAACTCTTTTCGTAAGCGTCATAATAATAATTTGAGATCACTATCATGTCCACTAATTCACAAGTCAGTGCCTCAATTTCGAACATATAATATTGTCCATTATGAGTGAAATTAATTTCTATCAAGGTACAAGAAACCTTTTCAATGTCGGTGAGAAAGAAGATACTGATCAAATCACAACTATCAGAACCAAAATTGCAGAACTTTTCAAATTGAAAAACGTGTTCTTTTTGTTTGGCTCAGGAACCAGTAGTGGGGCTATACCAATAATGAGCGAATTACATCAAAAAGTAATTGATAAAGTTAATCAAGTTGGTGGAGTCGAACTCGAGATCTTACAGTCTATTAAACAAGAGATTGACAATTTTGAACAGCTACTGGGAATTCTATATGCTCAACAAACTTATTTGAAAAATCAGATTGAGCCGGATACAGTAATGTGTGAAGGTTGTGATAATCTGATTAAGATAATAGAATGTACGATCTTTGAAGAGATTAATGTAGATATCTCAGAAAATCAAGAGGTCCTTGAAATATATAAGTCATTCTACCGGAAGGTTTCATTGCGCAATAAAGATTTATCTAGAATATGCGTATTTACGACGAATAATGATCTTTTCAATGAATCGGCCTTGGATAGTATAAATGTGAATTATATTAATGGATTCAGTGGGGGACTCAATCGATATTTTAATCCCGCTTTTTTCAACTACTCATTCTCAAAAAGAATGGATACAAGTATGAATAAATACGAGGAAGTTGAAAATATTATTTATCTGTACAAATTGCATGGATCGATTAACTGGATAGAGGACGATACTAATAGAAATGCATTCTTCGACATTAGTGAAGTTGTTTCTAGGACACATATTGAATATCAGAAAAACTCGAATACCTTAATATATCCAACTCCAACAAAACAAAACAAAAGCCTGGGTACTCCATACACGGAATTGTTTCGTGAGTTTCAGAAAAAAATGCTCGAACCACACAGCGTTCTTTTTGTAATAGGATATGGCTTTAATGATGAACATGTCAACCATGTAATTCATCAAGCTCTCGCCACAAATTCATCATTGATAGTAGTGATATTTAAAGAGTTAAGTAACGAAGTCAAGCTTGGTAAAATCGATGAAAGTAGAATATTCAAAATTTGGGGTAAGTCTGGTGGCGATAAAATAACCCATTTCGACTTTATAGTCAAGAATTTTCTCCAAGATGTTTCAAGTATCAACGACTCGAAGGACATTCTAGAAGCTTTTATCAATAGTCTAAAGGAACAATAATGAATATTGGAAAAATTGTATCTGTTGAGTTCGACAAATTTAGAGTGAAGCTCTTTAATACTGCTAAAACTTCAACAGTAGGAATTCGGGGTAAAGTCTATTATTTCGGAAATATCGGTAGCTTTTTGAAGGTTGAAAACTCAATAGGAGAAATAATAATTTGTGAAGTAATTTCTGTATTTGACGATTCAAAGCATTTTGATCCGTCATCTGACTTCAACATTGATTCTAATCGTGAGCTTTTAATTAAGCCTATTGGAACCATGAAATCAGACAGTATTTTTCATATGGGAGTTGGAGTGTTTCCTTCAATTTATTCTGATGTGAAGGTAGTTGTGGAAGAAGATGTACAAGCTATTCTTCTTAGTCAAGACATCCAGCAAGGTGAAGATGTGGTTCATTCTCGCCTCAAAATTGGAATGAGCAAAAGTTTGATTAATTATCCAGTACAAATAAGTATCGACAAATTTTTCAATATTCATACTGCTGTGATTGGAAACAGCGGAAGTGGAAAATCAAACACGATATCACACATTCTGCAGGAAGTTTTAAGGAAGGAAAATTATTCCGGAATTGGCTGTAAAATCATTCTATTTGATGTTAATGGTGAGTATCAACCAGCTTTTACTCAACTTGGTCCCGATATAAAGACAAAATTCTATAAGCCTTCGTTTGCAAATGGATTTGAAAAGTTCTCACTTCCATATTATATGATGAACTTGGATGAATGGTCAGCTTTCTTGATGGCAACAGATCGAACGCAAAAGCCATTTTGGGACAAAGTTCTCCAAGAGAGCTATAAGTTTTTCAAAATTAAAACTGGTAGCGATGATGAACAATCGCGTTTCATCAACTACTTTCGATTCAAATTGGTGAATATTCTCAGCTTCATTTTCAGCCGAGTTGATACGGATACTGCAACTGTTACTTCTGCAGCAAGTGCAGCAAGAAAAATCAAGGACATTATAATAAGTGGGGAGTTTGTTCAATCTGATGGTGTTCAGGGTTTTATTAAAGATATTGATATCATTCTTGAAAAGTGCAACTTATCATTTGGTGTACAGAATTCACAACTACAAAAAGTTATTGAAGATTTAGGAAAAAAAGTCAACGTAACCGAAGCATTGAAAACCCAGGAAATCAGATTGACACATGGCGAGTATTATGACTTTAAATTTCTGAGTGTAGCTTCCGAATTAATTTTGTTGGAAGAAAACGCGAAAGGCAATTCGCGAATATTCGATAATACCGCCACCATGCTTAGTAGGCTTGAATATTTTATGAACAATTCCGATTGCGAGTTCATGAAGAATTCTACCACCATATATGAATCAGAAAATGATTATTTGATGAAAGTTTTTGGCATAACTGAAGAAAATGATACCAGTAGTCAACTTATTCTCTTGGATTCAAGTGAAGTAAATCGAGATATTTTAGAGCTTTTGACAAGTGTAGTAAATCGTATGATTTTTGATTACAGAAAAAAATTGTCTGGAGATTCACGCAGGTTAAATCCGATCCATATAGTTCTAGACGAAGCACATAGATACATTAAGAAGGATGCGGACTATTTAATGAAAGAGAACATCTTTGAAAAAATAGCACGAGAAGGGCGTAAATACAGTTTATACTTACTCGTATCCTCACAAAGGCCGTCAGAATTGTCCCAAACAGTGCTATCACAATGTGGGAACTATGTGATCCACAGAATCCAAAATGAAGTCGACATGAATTACATTTATGCAGTTCTACCTTATTTCTCATCAGATTATATTTCCCGAATCAAGCAGGCTACACCAGGGGAGGCCCTAATATTCGGGAATTGTGTTCCAATGCCGCTTAGTGTTAAAATCGAAAAAGCAAATCCGGAACCGAATAGTGAAAATTGTAATATTCCTAAAGAATGGTATAAAGCACATTCAAATGTTTAATTGGATACTTGATATTTTCGCACTTTGAAATGTGTTTTCCTAATTTCAATTGCTGTTTCGCATTTTGAATTGTAATTGACATTCCTCCACCCACCAACGCCACATCACTGATGGTGTGGTGCGGTTTTCGAAAGGGGCGTTGTGTAATCAGCCCGACCCGTTTTCCAATTTTTCCGGCAACAGAATGAATTTTGGTGGTTTCCAATGATTCTTCCAAACTCATCGGAGGTAAGATTGTGGGCAAACGTTTGGCTAGCATTGATTTTCCTGCTCCCGGCGGACCAATCAAGATCACATTATGACCTCCTGCAGCTGCAATTTCGAAAGCACGTTTGATGGTTGTTTGTCCTTTTACATCCTTGAAATCAACATCGGCATGAATCAGTTGACGTTCAAATTCTGCTTGAATATTGAAGCGGGTAGGTAAGATTTCAGATTCGCCGTTGAGCAATTGAACCACTTCGGCCATTGTTTTCAAACCATAAACGTCGATTCCTTCAACAATAGCAGCTTCTTCGGCATTTTGTTCCGGTAAAATAATGCCTTTGAATCCTTCTTGTTTGGCTTGCATGGCAATCGGAAGAACGCCTTTGATCGGTTGCAATCCGCCATCGAGTGAAAGTTCCCCTAACAAAATGTATTCTTCCAACCGTTCCAATTGAATTTGACCACTGGCAGCCAAAATTCCCATCGCAATGGCCAAATCAAACGTAGAACCTTCCTTGCGAATATCCGCCGGAGCCATATTCACGGTGATCTCCTTTCCGGGATAACTGAAATCGTTGTTTTTCAACGCTGCTTTGATGCGCTGGTGGCTTTCGCGCACGGCATTATCAGGCAATCCGACCAAAATAAAATTGACACCGTTGGCTATGTTTACTTCAATTGTAATAGTAGTGGCATCGATTCCGAAAACAGCACTTCCGTAAGTTTTAACGAGCATATCTTTTAGTGTTTTTTACTTTAAGATATGCAGAAAGTTGATTTGATACAAGATTTTTGATTAAAAATCCGTCATTTTAGATTAAAAAGTAATCAAAACAGTGATTTGATCTCTCAAAAAGCGAAAACAGTCTCAAAATGAGACGATTTGAAAGTTTGGCACAAGGTTAAATTGTTGTTTGTTAGCTCTTTAGTGTTTTTGGTGACATAATTGCCATCTATGTAATAGTGGTAACAAATAGTGTGTTAGACTACTAAAAATGTTGATTGGTAAAAAACATTAAAGAAGCACATAGTTGCAGAATAGTAGGTCGCGTTAGGTAAGTAAAAGTCCGAAAAGCAAATCACTTTTCGGACTTTTAGTTTGTGATAGTTTGATATACTACTATTACAATACTGCCAAGGCTGCATCATAATTCGGTTCATCTTTAATGTCAGGTACCAATTCCACGTGTGTTACTTTGTGATTCTCATCCAATACAACCACGGCACGAGCGTGCAATCCTTTCATTGGACCGTCAATTAGTTCCAGTCCGTAATCTTTACCGAAATCGCCGGTATTAAAATCAGAAAGTGTCAATACGTTATCGAGTCCTTCAGCACCGCAGAAACGTTTCTGAGCAAAAGGTAAATCGCGCGAAATGCACAATACTTTCGTGTTTTCTAGGTTGGAAGCCAATTGATTGAATTGTCTCACTGAAGTGGCGCATGTACTGGTATCAATACTCGGAAAGATGTTCAAGATCAAACGAGTTCCTGAAAAAGAATCAAGTGAAGCGTTGCTTAAATCTGTTTGAACCAAGTTAAAATTGTGTGCGGTTGAACCGACTGTGGGTAAATCCCCGTTAGTGTGAAGCGGATTTCCGCCAAGTGCTACTGAAGCCATAAAATCTGTGTTTGTTTGGTAAAAGTAACAATCATTAGCGGCTTAAGTTCGAAAGTGACAGCCAAAAAATGTTTAAACAACCTCTAATTTCCACTTGATACTTCGGCGTTTGTAAGGCTGATTTTTTAAGCGATACGATTTGGGATAAAAGAAAAAACTGGCACCACCTGCCCCCAACGCAATTCCGGTTGAAATCACTAAGTTTTTGCCAGAAACGAGGCTCTTGTTTTTCTTCGGCACTATAAATGCCACAGCTAATACAACCATATTGCCGATCATGTTGAGATAAGCGGTTGACTGTAAAATGCCTACCACTTGCCGATAGGTAGTTCGATTCAGCTGTAATGTGTGGATTTCTGAAAAGGGAACGCTTATGATTCGTGGAATGGCAAGACTGTCTTCTGATTTCCAATAATGAGAATCGTCTATTGTACCGTTGAACCAATAAGTAAGCGTATGTTCTTGTTGTACTTCCAGAATGATGGTACTGTCAGAATATCCGATCAATTTTCCGGTAGCATTCCGTTGTTGTTGCCTGATCAGTGAATCTCGAAAGTCAATAAATTGAAGCGTTAATATACCTCCTGTATCCAAAATGAGCTGATTTTTTGCCGTAGAAAGCGATCTGATTGCTAATCTGTTGGGGAGGAAAATACTGGTATCACCTGATTGACCAAACACCATATTACCAAAGACCAGTCCTACAATCAGCAATAAAACGCGTTTTGACATACTTTCAGTTTGGTGTTGTTTATAAAGATAATCTATTCCGATGATAGTAATTCTAATCGGAAATAAAAAATAAGCGTAGGGGTAAATCTTCAGTCAACTGTCATATAACAGAAAGATGATAACTTTGTCCAACGAAATTACAAGAAACTCGGGTGGACGAACAACAACTGATAGCGCTATTTGTGGCAGGTGATTTAACAACATTTGAGATGGTATTTCGTGACTATTATACCCCCCTTGTCCGATATGGGAACACGTTCCTAAAAGATACGGATGAAACCGAGGACGTGGTTCAGCAGGTTTTTGTATCGCTGTGGGAAAAACGCACCCAGCTGGATATTCATACGTCTGTGCGGGCGGTTTTGTATCGAGCAGTGCACAACGCTTGTCTGAATCGACTGAAGCACCATAAAGTGCGCAGAGATTATGCCGGTGATTTTAAAAACACACAATCCGATTCGGAACAAACCGATGCGTTGGAGGCTGCCGAATTGCAAGATAGAATCAATCGAGCAATAGAAGGAATGCCCGAACAATGTGCGCGAATTTTTAAAATGAGTCGTTTTGAACAGCTCAAGTATCAGGAAATTGCAGACCAGCTCGGCTTATCAATCAAAACGGTTGAAAACCAAATGGGGAAAGCCCTGAAGATTATTCGCGAGGCGCTCAAAGATTATTTGCCTTTATTCATCCTATTTTTGTTGCAACAGCTATGAAAACAATTCACGACATAGATGCATTGATCGGCAAATACTTGCTGGGAGAAGCTTCGCCGGAGGAAGCGATGTTGCTGGAAGATTGGAAAAATGATTCGCCTGAAAACGACCGTTATTACCGACAAAGTGTGGCCGCACTCGGTTTGGTAGATCAGGTTTTTTCAACTGAAAATGCATGGCAAAAAGTGCAACCGCAACTTACCGAAACTCAGGCGCCCATTCGAACGCTTAACACAAGGAGGTTTTATCAAATTGCGGCTTCCATTGCTGTCGTATTGGGGGTTGCTGCTTTTGCCGCTTATTTCTTTACCCAAACTAGTGATCAACAATTGTTTGCCGCAAAGGATGTTTCCAGTAAAGTGATTTTGAAAGACGGTACGCAGGTCACCATCGCCAAAAATTCTTCCATCGAATTAGCAGAAGGCTACGGAACCAATCACCGTCATTTGAAATTGAAAGGTTCAGGATATTTCTCGGTGAAACATAGCGATCAAATGCCTTTTGTGATCGATGCCGGACCATTGCATATCAAAGATTTGGGAACCAAGTTTGATGTAGATGCTACCGGAGACACCATCTACGTGCGTGTTGATGAAGGTGTGGTGGTGATTTATGATAACACCGGAATGAAAATCACCCTGAAAGCAACGCAAAGTGCTTACTACGTAGTTTCTACCGGTGAAATGGAATTTGAAATAGAAACCCATGCGCCAAACGGTCAGGGAAAAACTTTGTGTTTGATAAGCAACGACTTGAAACGGTGGTAGCACGATTAAATCAAGTGTATCAAACCGATATTCGCATCGAAACGCCAGCCGTGAAAGATTGCCTCATTACGACGCAATTTACGAACGAAGATCTTGATATTGTTCTGTCGGTAATTGCCGAAACATTAGGACTCAAAGTCGAAAAACAAGGATCTACTTATTGGTTAAAAGGAACGTCATGCGAATAGTAACTCAAATTGCCGCGTTGGTGATTTGTTGTTCTTTTTTGGCAGTACGAGCTCTTGGACAACAAACACCCTATTTGGAAAAAACGGTTTCCGTGCGTCAGTCTACACTTTCGTATGCTGAATTATTCAAACAACTTTCCACCCAAACCGGAGTGGTATTCTCGTATACGAACTTCGACGATAGCCGAAAAGTAACTGTACAATACAATCGGAAACCCTTGCGCGTAGTGCTCAATGAGGTTTTAAACGAAGGTAATTGTACCTATAAGATGAAGGGGAAATATGTGATATTGACATGCAAACCTGTCCCGAAAAAAGTGGCTGAAAGCAACGACGTTGTGGTAAACGGATATGTGTACAGTGCCGTTGATTCTACCTTGATGCCTCAAACCAGTGTGTACTTGAAACAATACCGTCAGTCGGCTATCACAAACGAATACGGTTATTTTTCATTGAGTTTTCCGAAATCATCGGATGTATTATCCATTTCGGTGGCAAAGGAAAATTTTGAAGACACTACGGTGGTGATTCTTTCCAAAAAACGCAATACGATTGTCATTTATTTGCAACCGAAAGCACCGCCAACCAAAATCACGATAGACGATGTGGTGGTGATTGACCATCAGCCGGCGGTAGATACATTGCCGGTAGCAAGTATGGATACCTTGCCCGAACAACCGTTCGATTTTTGGGATCGATTCCGCAATCGTCAGTCAAACTTGCGCAATATCAGCGATACGTTTTTTACCAATTATTCTTTTTCATTCGTTCCGCCACTCAGCACCAATCATTTGTTGGCTGTAAATACCGTAAATCGTTATTCGTTTAACGCAATTGCAGGGTTTTCACACGGAGTGGATGTGATGGAGATCGGTGGAATTGTGAACCTCGATTACGGAAACGTTCAATACATTCAGCTTGCCGGAATTGCCAATGCGGTTTCAGGAAATGTGAAGGGCATTCAGATGGCAGGAATTGTGAATACTGTTGGTGGAACTACCGATGGCATACAAATGGCGGGAATCGTCAACCTGGTAGGGAAGGATGTTCATAAAATACAGGCAGCCGGAATTGGAAATGTGGTTTTGGGAAATGTTTATGGCATTCAAGCGGCTGGGATTTACAACTTCAACTGGAAACGCACCGAAGGAATTCAATTGGCGGGAATTGCCAATTATACACGTTCGTTTTACGGCATGCAGGTTGCCGGAATTGCGAATTCGGTTTGGAAAAATTCGAAAGGAATACAGTTGGCCGGAATCATCAACGCAGCCGATTCGTTGGAAGGAATGCAGCTTGCCGGAATAACCAACGTAGCACGCTATGTGAAAGGAATTCAGCTTTCGGGCATTATCAACGTGGCGAAAAAAGTAGATGGAACCCAAATCGGTTTTATTAATGTTTCAGACAGTATTTCAGGTATTCCGGTCGGATTCTTGAGTTTTGTGCGATCAGGTTACCATAAAATCGAATTGTCAACCGACGAAAACCTACTGAATACAGTGAGTTTCAGAACCGGAGTCAACAGGTTTCACAATATTTTCCTTGCTTCCACACAATTTAAAACGAGCAATAGAATTTGGTCTTTCGGTTACGGAGCAGGAACTACGTTTAAGCTCTCAAATCGCTTGAACATGGATTTGGATTTTACTGGACAGCAGTTGGAGATTTCCGGAAATTCAAGCATTGACTACAATTTACTTAGTAAATTTTATGTGGGCGTTGAATGGCAATTTGCCCGAAAAATGAGCCTTGCTGCAGGACCTACATTGAATTGGCTCAACTCGTTAGTGAGTGGGGGTGATTTTCTGCTAATTGAAGATCAACTGACCGTGCCGTCTTTCTACCGCCACGAAGGCAATTCTTACGTGAATCAATTGTGGGTGGGCGGAAAGCTGGCGATTAGGTTTTTATAGGAAGAGAAATTGATTTTCCACAGGAACAGATCTTGTTATTTAAAAGTCCCGTAGGGACGAAATATGGTAACAAAATGAATCGCGAAAAACGATCACCCCAGAGGGGTGAGACCTAGTCATAAGGATCAATATATATGATTTATAAGATCTTACCCCTACGGGGTGACAAGACAAATGGATGAATTAATCTACAGTATTTTATCCCTACGGGATAATTGATAAAGTTTAAGATATACCCAAGCCCCAATCCAACACAGTGCCCACGAACGAGTCGAATTGAAAGAAAAAAAACATTTATTAAGTAGGGGTAACCGTTTAGATAGTTGTCATAGAGATATAACACAAAATCGAACGATAATGAAATCTTTAAAATTGATCTTGCCAATTGGCTTTCTATTCTTCATTGCAGCTTCTTGCAACAAACATTTCGGTACTATTAAGGGAAAAGGGAATAACGTAACCGAGATTCGGGCTATTACCAATTTCAACAAAATCAAACTAGACATGGATGCCGATGTAACCTATGTACAAGACTCAACGTTTTACGTGGAAATTTCTGCCCAGTCAAATATAATGGGAGTGATCAAAACCTCAGTAAGCGCTGGAGAGTTGAAAATTGAAACTACTAAATGGATCCGCAAACACAATCCGATTACGTTGATTATTCACTCTCCAAGTATTGTAGGACTTACAGTAAGCGGTAGCGGAAACATCAATTCCAACAGTGCAATATCCTCCGCATTCCTTGATTTGAAAATCAGTGGTTCGGGGAATATTTCATTGTATTCCGTTCAGTCGGGAGAATTGGAAGCTACTATCAGCGGATCGGGGAATATTTCAGTGGTAAACGGAACAGTAACCAATGAAAAAGCAACGGTGAGCGGTTCTGGAAATATTGAAACACTCAACCTAACAGCAACCAATGCAGCCGCTAAAATCAGTGGTTCAGGTGATATTTCAGTACGCGTTACTCAAACGTTAGATGCGGTAATTTCAGGTAGTGGCGATATTATTTATGCCGGTACTGCCGCTGTAAATGCTACCATTTCGGGCTCAGGTTCGGTAACACATATTTAAAAGTATTGTTGGTGATCGGGCTTTAGAAGCGAAGCAACTACTGCCCGATCTCACTTCTATAACCACTTTATAATTCATCCTTCAAGCTTGCATTAAGCGAAACAAAGTGGAGCCGAAAAGCTCCATCAAAATTCTCTAAAAATGAAAACGAAATTGCTCGTAATGGCATTGCTATGCCTGTTCAGTTTAAAACTCTCGGCCCAAACACAAACCGTGCGTGGAGTGGTAGTCGACAAAATTGCCCAATCTCCTATTCCCGGAGCAATGGTGGTAGTGCTAAATCACGATCCTGTCATTCATTCAATGAGTGATGATGAAGGCAAGTTCAATCTGCAACAAGTTCCGGTTGGCAACCAATCTTTTATCATTACTTATTCGGGTTACAAGGAAGTTGTCTTGCAAAACATTCCGGTAAATGCGGGGAAAGAATTGGTACTCACCGTAAACATGGAAGAAGAAATCGATGATCTAGATGAGGTGGTTGTAACCGCTAAAGTGGAAAAAAACAAACCGCTCAACGAACTTTCTACCGTGAGTACACGAACTTTTTCGGTGGAAGAAACCCAGCGTTTTGCAGCTGCGGTAAATGATCCCGCGCGCATGGCTTCATCTTTTGCCGGAGTAGTAACGGCGGGTGATGGCAACAACCATATCTCTATTCGCGGTAATTCACCCAACGGTTTGCTGTGGCGCATGGAAGGAGTTGAAATTCCCAATCCCAATCACTTCTCCAACGTGGGAACATCAGGCGGGGGAATTTCCATTCTCAGTTCGCAATTGCTCAGCAACTCCGACTTTTCAACAGGTGCGTTTGCTTCTGAATACGGAAATGCACTGTCAGGAGTGTTTGACCTTCGTTTGCGAAAAGGAAACAACGAAAAGCGCGAATATACTGTGCAGCTGGGCTTATTGGGAATGGATGTTGCTGCCGAAGGTCCGTTCAAAAAAGGCTATGACGGTTCTTACCTGATCAATTACCGCTATTCGACCTTAAGTTTATTGGGGAAAGTAGGCGTTCCGCTCGGCGATGCTATCACCAATTTTCAGGATCTGTCGTTTAATCTTTCCTTGCCTACGAAACGTATTGGAAAATTCACTGTTTTCGGGTTCGGCGGATTGAGTTACCAAACTACTGAATCGTCGCAAGATTCGCTGCGCTGGAAAGAAGATCCGTTTTACCGACTCAACACCAATTTCTACAGCAATACCGGCGCTGTTGGCGTTACGAATATGAAATTGTTCAAGAACCAATCATACCTCAAAACTGCCTTGGTATTTTCAGGAACCGAAAATGGGTATGAACAAGACGAATTGCAAACCGATCTTACGACCTTAAAACGCGATTACGAACAGCGATTCTTGCAAAACAAAATCACGCTTTCTTCGGTGTATACTTGGAAAATCAACGCCAAGAGTAACATCCGAACCGGATTTATTCTCAACCAATTGGGCTACGCCTTGAAACAACGTTCCATGGAAGACACCAATGTGCTGATTACCAAAATTGCTGAGGACGGAAATACACAAACCATACAGGCGTTTTTTCAATGGAACTATCGCCTCACGGATAAATTGACGACCAACATCGGGATGCACTACCTGCAACTATTGCTCAACAACACCACTGCGTTTGAACCGCGTGCTTCGTTGAAATACGATTTCAATCAGAAACACCACGCAACCTTGGGTTATGGCTTACATAGTCAATTGCAACCGATCGGAATTTACTTTACCGAACAAAACCAAAACGG
>Ga0302292_1000232_pt1 | contig 38786 bp, 29 predicted proteins | sample III_Fen_N2_1_FD_194553 | JGI IMG/M metagenome (GOLD analysis project Ga0302292, IMG submission 194553) | Peat permafrost microbial communities from Stordalen Mire near Abisko, Sweden - III_Fen_N2_1 | ecosystem: Environmental > Terrestrial > Soil > Wetlands > Permafrost | place: Sweden: Abisko...
CAATAAAAACATAAAGCATGAAAAAAATTGAGGCAGTAATCCGAAAGTCTAAATTTGAAGATGTCAAAGAAGCATTGGACAAAGCAGGCATCGAATGGTTTTCATACTGGGATATTACAGGATTAGGAAAATCTACTGAGGAACAAACCATCAGAGGTCAGGTATTTCAATCAAATTATATTCACCGGAGAATGATTTCGATTGTCGTTCGTGATATCAACTTAGACAAAACACTCGATGCCATTCTAAATTCTGCATGGACAGGTGAAACAGGTGATGGAAAAATTTTTATTTATGACATTCAGGATACAATTCGCATACGAACCAGAGAATCAGGACCTGAAGCTTTATTTAATAAAGAATGAGTGTTTAAATATTTATTAAATAATTAAGAACATCAATAAAAAAATGAAAAAATATATCGTATTTTCCTTGTCATTTCTCGCCTTATCTATATCTACTTTATCCGCTCAACCATCTTTGCCGACAGTTGCACCTGTTGTAAATTCTGGGGACACAGCCTGGATGATCGTTGCAACGGCTTTTGTTTTATTAATGACTATTCCCGGATTAGCACTTTTTTATGGGGGGTTAGTGAGACGTAAAAATGTATTGAATGTTTTTATGCAGTGTTTTATCCTCGTTTCGGTTATAAGCATTGAATGGGTAATTTGTGGTTATAGTTTATCATTCGGAAGTTCAAAAGGATTTCTGGCACCATATATCGGTGGTTTAGACTGGGCATTTTTAAACAATATCAGACTTACGGATCTCAGCCCCTATTTTATTTCACACTCTCAGATCGGACTTGATGGAAAAGCGACAGGGACAATCCCCCATATTGTTTTTATCATGTACCAATGTATGTTTGCTGTCATAACTCCGGCATTAATTATAGGTGCATTTGCAGAACGAATAAATTTCAAAGGATTTTTTGTATTCTCTATTTTATGGTCGTTATTTGTCTACAACCCGGTGGCTCATTGGGTATGGGCAACTGATGGCTGGTTATTAAAATTAGGGGCATTAGATTTTGCAGGTGGAACAGTAGTTCACATCAATGCAGGTGTCGCTGCCATAGTAACAGCCATTATGCTCGGGAGACGCCGCGATTACAAAGACCACGCAATACCACCTCATAATATTACTTATGTTGTAATGGGCGCAGGCCTGCTTTGGGTAGGCTGGTTCGGGTTTAACGCGGGAAGTGGACTAGCCGCCGATGGGCTTGCAGGGAACGCACTTATGGTCACCCACATTTGTGCAGCCACAGCTGCCATAACCTGGGTGTTATTGGATTGGTTTATTGACAAGAGACCTACTGTTGTTGGGATTAGTACCGGAGCAGTTGCGGGTTTAGTTGCCATCACTCCGGCAGCCGGATTTGTCGGTATACCGGGAGCATTGGCAATTGGCGTGATTGTTTCGTTGGTTTGTTTCTGTATGGTTGCTTATGTAAAACCTAAATTAGGATATGATGATTCATTGGATGCGTTTGGTGTTCATGGAGTCGGAGGTATATTAGGAGCTTTGTTGACCGGAGTATTTGCTTCCCCACTTATTCAATCAGCTTACAGTGGAGCACTTTATGGCAATTACAGACAATTATTAGTTCAGTTTATCGCTGTATTTGCCACCATTATATATTCGGGAATCGGAACATACATATTATTTAAATTAACAGACAAACTGATAGGAATACGTGCAACTGACAAACAAGAAGCAATCGGGCTGGATGAATCTCAACATGGAGAAACAGCTTATAATAATTTTGATTAATGTTACCCAAAAAAATTCACTTGTATCATTTACCTTTACAAAAATAAATCTTAATTTCTAACTGCCTTATTACAGGTCTTAATTAAAAGTTCTGATAATTAATGCTCAAACAAGTTTAGTTAGAAATTGAAATTCACACATTTTGAATTATGTTGATGGTTTAATCTGTTACTTTATTGTGTATCTTTGTTAGCAAACAGAATAATAAATATTGACATCACATATAAAATATTATTTTTAAGAACTTAATCAATTCGTTACTAATTCAATCATATTAGAACCGATTTGAAATTAATAAGCACCTATTTATGTTGATTTAAAACAGAACAATCTTTTTTTTCACAAAGAAACTAAAATATGGTGCCAAAACTATCATTTTTATTATTTTTGCATAGTTTTTATAACAATACGACAGAATTAAACTTGAAATAAAAAAGAATCGATTAACTACAACCCTCAAAAAATATAATTATGTCATCATTGAGATTTAAAGCAGTAGAAGAAGCTTTTAAGAAAAAAGCACTCGAAGTTACCCCACCTTCAAAGTTCACATCCGATTATTACGGAAAATTTGTATTCAATCGTGCGACGATGGCCAAATACCTGTCGAAAGACACATTGAAATTACTTAAAAACGTAATTGACAAGGGTGCAACTCTTAACCTGGAAATAGCAACAGATGTTGCCGCAGGTATGAGAATGTGGGCCATGGAATTAGGAGCTACTCATTATACACACTGGTTTCAACCATTAACCGACAGTACCGCTGAAAAACATGATTCTTTTATTGATTATGCCAGTGGAACTCCAGGAGAAACAATTATCGAAGATTTTTCCGGAAAACTGTTAGCTCAACAGGAACCAGATGCTTCATCGTTTCCAAGTGGTGGTATCCGCAGTACTTACGAGGCCCGCGGTTATACTGCCTGGGATCCTTCTTCCCCTGCATTTGTAGTAGATGACACACTTGTAATTCCGACAATATTTATTTCATATACAGGCGAATCGCTTGATTTAAAAGCTCCGTTGTTAAGGGCTTTGAATGCAGTAGACAAAGCAGCTACCGCAGTGTGTCAGATGTTCGATCCAAGTGTAAAAAAGGTAGTTTCCTTTTTAGGTTGGGAACAGGAATATTTCCTGGTTGACGAAGGTTTATATGCAACCCGTCCCGATTTGTTATTAACAGGACGCACCTTAATTGGACATGAGTCTGCAAAAAACCAACAGCTGGATGATCATTATTTTGGAGCAGTTCCAAGTCGTGTAGCAGCCTACATGAAGGACATTGAATTTGAAGCATACAAATATGGCATTCCTGCTAAAACCCGTCACAACGAGGTAGCACCAAACCAATTTGAACTGGCTCCAATATTTGGAGAAACAAATTTATCAGTAGATCAAAACCTGCTGATGATGTCAATTATGAAAAAGACAGCGCGTCGTCACGGATTCCGTTTGTTATTGCACGAAAAACCATTTGCAGGAATTAACGGATCAGGAAAGCATAATAACTGGTCGTTAGGGACTGATACAGGTGTTGGACTATTAACACCGGGAAAAACACCTGAAGAGAACCTTCAGTTTGTAACTTTCTTAGTGAATATTCTGCAGGCAGTATACAAACACAATGCATTGTTGAAAGCATCCATCATGACTGCTCAAAATGCACATCGTCTTGGGGCCAACGAAGCACCTCCTGCTATCATCTCTGTATTCCTGGGTACTCAGTTAACAGCTATTCTTGATAAATTAGAAAAAAGTTCAAGCGAAGAAGCAATTGTAGTTACTGCTAAAAAAACACTAAGTTTAGGAATAGCTCATATCCCTGAAGTATTTTTGGATAATACCGACCGCAACCGTACCTCGCCATTTGCTTTTACAGGCAATCGTTTTGAGTTCCGCGCTGTAGGTTCGTCAGCAAACTGTTCGTCAGCCATGACAACTTTAAATGCTGCTGTAGCCGCTCAGTTAACTGAATTTAAAGCAGATGTAGATTCAAGAATTGGCGGAGGATCAACGAAAGAAAAAGCAATTTTCGATGTCATTAAATCGTATATAAAATCTTCGAAAGCAATCCGTTATGACGGAAACGGCTATAGCGATGAATGGAAGCTGGAAGCTGCCGAACGTGGACTTGATTGCGAAACATGCGTACCAAAAATATTAAAAGCCTATACTTCTAAAGCAAGTATTGAACTGTTTAAGGCAACCGCTGTTATGACATCCGTTGAACTTCATGCACGTAATGAAGTGAAATGGGAAACATATATTAAATTAATTCAGATTGAAGCACGTGTTTTAGGTGATTTGGCTATTAACCACATTATACCTGTAGCGACACGCTATCAATCATTCCTGTTGGATAATGTGTTTAAGATTAAAGCAGTTTATTCACCTGAAAAAGCCGATAAATTATCGAAACTTGATTCTGAATTTATTGAAGAAATTGCTGAACATATCTCGGTGATCAAAACAAATGTAGATGCATTGGTGGAAGCACGTAAAGTGGCAAATAAAATTGACAGCGAGTATGAAAAAGCACTGTCATACCACGATGATGTATTGCCTTATTTCGAAGTTATCCGTTATCATGCGGACAAACTGGAAATGATTGTTGACGACGAAATGTGGACATTACCTAAGTACAGAGAATTACTTTTTATCCGATAATATAAAGGTTTTACACCATCTTTCAAATAGTAGAATAGTGGGAAAGCCTAAAGGTTTTCCCACTATTTTCAAAATAACAATAGAACAAAACTACACGATAAATTAGCTGACAGTAACAGTTTTTAAGCGTATAAAATAAAGAAATGAAGCTATGACAATCCCAAAACTCACTGACGAATATGACCAGAAATCGCTATATTCTTCTCAGAACGAGCACGACGCCTGCGGTGTCGGGCTGATATTAAATCTACATGGAGAAAAATCCCATGAAATTGTCGAAAACGGATTGCAGGTTCTCGAAAACATGGTACATCGTGGAGCTGAGAGTGCCGACAATAAAACAGGTGATGGTGCAGGAATTTTAATTCAGATACCTCATGAATTTATACTACTGCAAGGTATACCGGTTCCTGGAAAAGGGAAATACGGTACCGGGCTGGTTTTTCTACCGAAAGACGAAAAGAAGGCTGAACTTTGCCTGAATGTAATAAAAGAGAATGTCATTAAAGAAGGACTACATTTACTCACAATACGTGACGTTCCTGTAAACAGCGACATTTTAGGAGAAATATCTGCCTCCAACGAACCAACGATTAAACAGATCTTTATTACGGGTGCTTCCTCGCAAGACGAACTTGAACGGAAACTATATATTGTCCGGAAAAAAATAGAGAAAGGAATTCTTAAATCAAACATCTCCAAAGATCGCAGTTTCTACATTGTAAGTCTTTCGACAAAGCAAATGATTTACAAAGGAATGCTTACATCCCTCCAACTACGCGATTACTTTCCTGACCTTTCCAACCCTAATTTCACAAGTGGAATTGCATTGGTGCACTCCCGTTTCAGTACCAATACATTTCCAACATGGGATCTGGCTCAACCATTCCGTATGTTAGGACATAACGGTGAAATAAACACTATCAGGGGAAACAGACAATGGATGGAATCCCGCGAGAGTGTACTGAAATCAGATCAGCTTGGAAATTTACAGGAATTATACCCGATAGTACAACCGGGCATGAGTGACAGTGCGACCCTGGATAACGTCCTTGAATTTCTGGTAATGTCCGGAAAAAGCCTACCCCATGCTATGGCAATGCTTGTTCCCGAAAGCTGGAATGCGAAGAACCCTATTTCTGATGATTTAAGGGCTTTTTACGAATACCACAGTACCTTTATGGAACCCTGGGATGGTCCTGCCACTTTATTGTTTAGTGATGGTCGGTATGCAGGAGGTATGTTGGACAGAAACGGATTACGTCCGGCGCGTTACCTGGTGACTCATGATGATTTAATGATTATCGCTTCCGAAACCGGTACTATCGATATCGAACCTTCTCGTATCAAAGCAAAAGGCAGGTTAAAAGCCGGCAAAATGATTATGATTGATACTGAATTAGGTCAGATATTTTATGATAATGAATTAAAAGAAGGTCTGGCTAAAGCATTTCCTTATCGTGACTGGTTAAATAAAAACTGCATAAATCTTGATAATATATCTTCAGGACGCAGTGTCAAAAACGACCTGACTAATTACCAGACACTCCTGAATGCTTTTGGGTATTCAAAGGAAGACCTGGAAAGATTGATACTTCCTATGGCCAATGACGGATATGAACCAACTTCGTCGATGGGAAATGATGCAGCTTTATCGATTTTTTCCGATAAACCCCAGCGGTTGTTTAATTATTTCCGTCAACAATTTGCACAGGTAACAAATCCACCTATTGACCCGATTCGTGAAGAATTGGTAATGTCATTAACCGGATTTGTAGGTTCCGTGCATCAAAATCTGCTGGAACCTGCACATCAGATTTGTAAGATGATAAAATTAAAAAGTCCGGTACTTACAAATACCCAGTTTGACATTTTACTGAATCTTGAATATAAAGGATTTTCTACTATTTCATTGCCAATGCTTTTTGATCCGAAATCAGGAGCTAAGGGACTTGAAAAAGCAATACAGGAACTTTGTCTGTCGGTAGAAAAAGCAGTAGACGATGGTAAGAATTATATCGTATTAAGCGACCGTGGAGTGGATGCTACCCATGCACCTATCCCTTCACTATTAGCAGTATCGGCGGTACATCTTTATCTGGTTCAAAAAAGGAAGAGAATGCAGATTGATATTGTGGTTGAAACAGCTGAACCCCGTGAAGTAATGCATTTTGCACTCTTATTTGGATTTGGTGCAAATGCTATCAACCCTTACATGGTTTTTGCCATTATTTATGAAAAAGCTAAATCAGGAGATATACAAATGGATTTTGCAACAGCAAAATCGCACTATATAAAAGCCGTAAATAAAGGATTATTAAAAGTGCTCTCTAAAATGGGCAATTCGACGTTACGCAGTTATCGCGGAGCGCATATTTTTGAAGCAATCGGCATTTCAACACCATTTCTGGAAAAATACTTCAAAGGAATATCGTCAGCAATTGAAGGTATTGATATGGAAGATGTTGCCAATGAAGTTTTGAAACCTCATACTGAAGCTTTTCAGCCGTTGGAAGGAACCGATCCTTCGCAATTGAAGAATCTTGGACTGTACCAGTACCGCCGGGATGGTGAAGAACATGCCTGGAATCCTGAAACTGTTGCACGTTTGCAAATTGCTACAAAAACAAACAGCTACGAAAAGTATAAAGAATACGCACGCACTGTTGACGAGAAACCAACACCAATCTTTATTCGTGATCTGATGGATTATACACATAATCCGATCGATATAAGTGAAGTGGAACCAATTGAAATGATTACGAAACGTTTCGTTACAGGTGCCATGTCCTACGGATCGATTAGCAGGGATGCTCATGAAGCCATGGCAATTGCCATGAACCTGTTAGGCGGACGAAGCAATACCGGTGAGGGTGGTGAAGATCCTGAACGTTATAAAAAACGTGATGATGGATTAAGTACACGAAGTGCTATTAAACAGGTTGCCTCAGGTCGTTTTGGCGTAACTGCCGAATACCTTGTGAATGCCGATGAGCTTCAGATTAAAATTGCACAGGGTGCTAAACCGGGTGAAGGTGGTCAGCTTCCGGGATATAAAGTGGATAAAATAATTGCAAAAACACGTCACTCTATTCCAGGGATCTCATTAATATCTCCCCCACCCCATCACGATATTTATTCCATCGAAGATCTGGCACAACTTATCTTTGATCTGAAAAATATCAACCCATCAGCGACTATAAGCGTTAAATTAGTTTCAGAGACTGGTGTGGGTACTATTGCAGCGGGAGTTGCCAAAGCAAAAGCTGATTTAATTTTAATCAGTGGTGCTGAAGGTGGAACCGGGGCAAGTCCATCAAGTTCAATTAAACACGCAGGTCTGCCTGTTGAAATCGGATTGGCTGAAACCCAACAAACCCTTGTATTGAATAACCTGCGTGGTCAGGTCAGACTACAAACCGATGGTCAGTTAAAAACCGGTCATGACATTATTGTGGCAGCATTATTAGGTGCCGAAGAATACGGTTTTGCAACGAGTGCTCTGATTACCCTGGGTTGCGTAATGATGCGTAAATGCCATTTAAATACCTGTCCGGTTGGCGTTGCTACACAGGACAAAGCGTTACGTGAGTATTTTGTCGGTAAATATGAATACCTGGTCAATTTCTTTAATTTCCTGGCACAGGATGTTCGCGAACACCTCGCTCTAATGGGGTATCGCAGCATGGATGAAATTATCGGACATGCCGAATTACTTGAACGGAAAAAAGTGGAAGGTACCGAGAAACTGAAAAAAGTAGATTTATCGAAAATCATGTTTTCACCGGCTAAAAACTCTTCTTTTGCACTACGTCATGTGAAAAATCAGGATCATAAAATAGAGAATGTATTGGATCGTGAGTTGATAAAGAAATCACTACCCGCTCTCGATTTGTGCATGCCTGTTGAACTCAACTATAAAATTAAAAATACCGATCGTACGGTTGGAGCAATGCTTTCGGGCGAAATTGCCAAACGTTATGGAAATAACGGATTGCCTAACGATACGATCAAAGCTTACTTTCGTGGTTCTGCCGGACAAAGTTTCGGTGCTTTCTTAAGCAGGGGAGTTTCATTTCAACTCGAAGGAGAAGCAAATGATTATCTTGGTAAAGGACTTTCGGGAGGTAAAATTGTTGTAATTGCTCCAAAAGAGAGTACTTTTAAGCCCGAAGATAACATTATTGCCGGAAACACGATTTTATACGGTGCTACATCCGGTGAAGTGTATATCAATGGAGTGGTTGGCGAACGTTTCTGTGTACGTAACTCAGGAGCAATTGCAGTGGTTGAAGGAGCAGGTGATCATTGCTGCGAATATATGACTGGAGGACGGACTGTTGTTCTTGGGACAACCGGACGTAATTTTGCTGCAGGTATGAGTGGTGGTGTAGCTTATGTACTCGATGAAGCTGATAATTTCGACTTTTTCTGCAACATGGAGATGGTTGAACTATCGTTGATCGAAGACAGTGCTGACAGAAAAGAATTACAGGGATTTATTTCAAATCACTATAAATACACTAAAAGTCAACTTGCAAAGAAGATTCTGGACAACTGGAGTGAATATGTTGATAAATTCAAGAAAATTGTTCCTATTGAATACAAGAAAGTATTGCAGGAAGAAAAAATTGAAGCGATCAACAAGAAAATTGCTCAGGTTGAACGCGATTATTAATTATTAGACTTTTCCAAAGTTTGTAACTTTGGAAAAGTTGCTTAAAAACAATAAAACATCATGGGAAATCCTAAAGCATTTATAAATACCCCACGTAAGATCGCAGGTTACCGTCCTATCAATGAACGGATCTCCGACTTCGGAGAAGTAGAACAGACATTAAATCGCGAAGACAGAAAAATTCAGGCTTCACGATGTATGGATTGTGGAATTCCGTTTTGTCACTGGGCATGCCCCCTTGGCAATAAAATGCCGGAATGGCAGGATTTGATTTACAAAGGACAATGGAAAGAAGGAGTGGAAGTACTTCACGAAACAAATAACTTTCCTGATTTTACAGGACGTATTTGCCCTGCACCCTGCGAAAAATCCTGCGTATTAGCCTTGCACGATGCAGCAGTAACGATTCGTGAAAACGAAGCAGCCGTTACAGAAGTTGCATTTATCGAAGGAATGATCAAAGCACGTCCACCTAAAACACGTACCGGAAAAACAATTGCAATAATTGGTTCAGGTCCTTCAGGATTAGCGGCTGCACAACAGTTGAACCGCAAAGGTCATCATGTGACGGTTTATGAAAAAGACAACGGATTAGGCGGATTGATGCGCTATGGTATCCCGAATTTCAAATTGAACAAGAACATTATCGACCGTCGGATGGCTTTGCTGATCGAAGAAGGCATCGTGTTTAAAACCAATACTGAAATCGGGAAAGACATTGCCGGAAAAGAAATCCTAAAAAACTACGACGCAGTATGTATTGCTGTAGGATCTGGTCATCCACGTGATATTAATCCCGAAGGCCGTGACTTAAAAGGCATCTATTTTGCCATGGATTTTCTGAGTCAACAGAACCAACTCATCATTGGAGAAAGTGTAGATAAGAATAATTTAATTTCAGCCAAAGGCAAACATGTTCTGGTCATTGGTGGTGGTGATACAGGTTCTGACTGTGTGGGGACATCCATTCGTCAGGGTGCTGAAAAAGTTACCCAGATCGAAATCATGCCACAACCGCCGGTTGATAAAAACCCCGACACTCCCTGGCCATATTATCCAAACATTCTTAAAACTTCAAGTTCTCACATGGAAGGTTGTGTGCGTAAATGGAGTCTGAATACCAATAAGTTCATTGGTGAAAACGGTAAACTGACAGAAGTGCTTGTTGAAGAAGTTGAATGGTCGAAAGGTGATAACGGTCGTATGAGTATGAAACCAACGGGCAAAACCGATTTGATCAAAGCTGATTTAGTGTTTTTGGCTCTTGGGTTTATTCATCCGATTCACGAAGGCCTGCTGACCGAATTAGGTGTACAATTTGATGGTCGTGGTAACGTTGCCATTGATAAAGAAAACAAGAGTAACATAGCTAAAGTATTTGCTACAGGCGATGCTGCTATGGGTGCAAGCTTAGTGGTTCGGGCGATTGCATCGGGACGCAAAGTGGCCGAAGATATTCATAATTCGTTATAATCTTCTTACATTTGCAAATTAAAAAATAGTATTAAAAATAAAACTATAAAACAAACCCTTCTGACTTAATCAGAAGACTAACAGAGAGGCTTAATATTATGTGTGGAATTGTATGTGCATTTGATATAAAACAACCGGTCCAGGCTTTACGTCCCCAGGTGTTGAAAATGTCTAAACGTATACGGCATCGTGGGCCGGATTGGTCGGGAGTATTTTCCGATGAGAATGCTATTTTAGCACACGAAAGGTTATCCATTGTTGATCCTGAATCGGGGAAACAACCGCTTTACAGCAAAGATGGCAAATTGGTGCTGGCTGTGAATGGTGAGATTTATAACCATCAGGAAATACGCAAACAATTTGAAGGAAAGTACGAGTTCCTTACAAAGTCCGATTGCGAAGTCATACTGGCCCTGTATCGTGAAAAAGGTCCGAATTTCATGGAAGACCTGAACGGGATCTTTGCCTTTGCCCTGTACGACATCGAAAAAGATATTTATATGATTGGACGCGATCATATCGGAATTATCCCCCTGTACCAGGGATGGGATAAAGAAGGAACCTATTATGTGGCTTCCGAATTAAAAGCATTGGAAGGATACTGTACCAAAATTGAGGAATTTCTTCCGGGTCAGTATTACTACAGTCCGGACAAGAAACCAACGCAATGGTATTCCCGCGACTGGCAAAATTATGATGCTGTAAAAGATAACGTCTCGGACATTAAAGTATTGCGTGATGCCCTGGAAGCAGCTGTCGAACGTCAGTTAATGGCTGATGTGCCTTATGGAGTATTACTTTCCGGAGGTTTGGATTCATCCATTATCTCAGCCATCGCTAAAAAATATGCAAACAAACGAATTGAATCCGGAAATAAAGAAGATGCCTGGTGGCCCCAGCTACACTCCTTTGCTGTTGGATTGGTCGGTTCGCCCGATCTGATCGCAGCACGTAAAGTTGCCGATCATATTGGCACCATTCACCATGAGATTCATTTTACCGTTCAGGAAGGGCTTGATGCCGTTCGTGACGTAATTTACCATGTTGAGACTTATGATGTCACTACCATTCGCGCAAGCACCCCTATGTACCTTTTATCACGGTTCATCAAGTCAATGGGTGTAAAAATGGTGTTGTCGGGTGAAGGTGCCGACGAAATATTCGGTGGTTATCTTTATTTTCATAAAGCTCCAAATGCCGAAGAGTTTCACAAGGAAACAGTTCGTAAACTCGATAAACTTCACTTGTACGATTGCCTGCGTGCCAACAAATCACTGGCTTCATGGGGTGTTGAAGGACGTGTTCCATTTCTTGACAAAGAATTTATGGATATTGCCATGCGCCTCAATCCTACCGATAAAATGGCAGGAAGCAATGGAAAAATGGAAAAATGGATCTTACGTAAAGCGTTTGAAGATTATCTTCCCGAGAGTGTTACCTGGCGTCAAAAAGAACAATTCTCGGATGGGGTGGGTTACAACTGGATTGATTCACTTCGTGCCTTAACTACCGAATCAGTCACTGACGAACAAATGGCAAAAGTTGCCGAAACATATCCGATAAATCCTCCTATGAACAAGGAAGAATATTATTACCGGACCATTTTCACCGACTTCTTTCCTTCAAAATCAGCTTCCCTGTGCGTACCATCGGTACCATCGGTTGCCTGTAGCACGGAGATTGCACTTGAATGGGATGCTGCTTTCAAAAATATGAACGATCCTTCCGGACGTTCCATTAAAAGCGTTCACGAACAGGGATATAAATAAAACGATCCTTTAAAAATAAAGCATTCGCTAAACACAAAAAAGGCTGAACCGGAGTTAATGGTTCAGCCTTTTTTCTCTCTTACTCTGTACCTCGACTCTGAACCTCTTTTCTTTCCTCATTCCTCGCTCCTCATTTCTCATTCCTGGCAATTAACTTTTGAAAATTTCATTAAAAAGATACCCGTTGAAGTTATTATCAACCCCGGTTTCAAAACAATTTAGGGCAAACGGGTGTTTGTCTTGAAAAACTTCAATGAGAATTATACTAATTATACTATTGGCTATGATCAGTCTTAACAGCCAGGGTCAAAATACAAATAAAAACATGTCGGCAAATAGGGCTGTCACGAATGTTGATTATAAAGTGAATGTGGTTAACTTCACCAAACTTGAAGCTATTCTCCATAAAAAAGACAATAAGCTCTATTTGGTTAACTTTTGGGCCACCTGGTGCAAACCTTGTGTGATGGAGCTTCCTGATTTTATGGAAGTAAATAAATTGTATCATAAAGACCCCAACTTTAAAATGATATTGGTGAGTCTGGACCTTGCAAAAGAAGCCGAATCTGTCGTTAAACCATTTATTGTCAAAAACAAAATGGATGTAGATGTCTATCTGTTGGATGACAACAAACGCATGAATCAATGGATCCCGGCGATCGACAGCAAATGGAGCGGAGCTATACCTGCCACTGTTATCTATCGGAATGGAGTAAAATTAGATTTTAAAGAAAGCAAATTAGAGAAAAGCGAATTAATAAAAATCATTAGTAAATATTTAAAACAGACAATATGAAAAATATAGGAATCATCATAAGTTTAATAACTCTCCTGACACTTACGGGTCAGGCTAAAGCTCAAAAAATGGAAAATATGTCAGAACATAAAGGGTATAAAGTCGGAGATGTTGCTACCGGTTTTACGTTGAAAAATGTTGACAATAAAATGGTCTCATTATCCGATTTTAATGATGCAAAAGGGTTTATCGTTATTTTTACCTGCAACCACTGTCCGTACGCCAAGGCCTACGAAACCAGGATTATTGGATTGAATCATAAATATGCCTCGCAGGGATATCCTGTCATTGCTATAAACCCGAATGATCCGAAAGTAGAACCTCAGGATAGTTTTGAGGGGATGCAACAACGTGCAAAAGAAAAAGGATTTACTTTTCCCTATTTATTCGATGAAGGGCAAAAGATTTATCCGTTGTATGGTGCCACACGTACACCTCATGTTTTTGTCCTGCAAAAAGAAAACCGGAAAAACATTGTGCGGTACATTGGAGCTATCGATGATAACTATGCCGATGCAAGCGACGTAAGCCATAAATATGTAGAAGAAGCCGTTGACGCATTGCTCAACAACAAACCGGTAGCTCAGTCATTTACTGTGGCCATTGGATGCAGCATCAAGGCTCAGAATGATTAAAACTTTTTGTCGTCCGAAGGACACAAAAGCGTTTTAGTACATTTCATCCTGTTTTACTATCAACTCTTCATAAAAAACGCGAACCTGTATCACAGATTCGCGTTTTTTCTTACTTCTTATCTCTTATTCCTTACCTCTGATCAATTAAACTGATCCATCAGCGCACTTACCTCGTCGGTAATCAGTTTGGCAAATTCGGCTACTTTCATAGTTCCTTTGTCACCTTCACCCTGACGGCGTACTGACACTTCACCATTTTCAGCTTCCTTTTCACCAACAACCAGCATATAAGGAATACGTTTTAATTCGTTATCCCGGATTTTGCGTCCTATTTTCTCATTGCGGTCATCTACGGTTACCCGGATATCCTGTAAATTCATTTCCTTTGCAATCTTGAAGGCATAGTCATTGAATTTTTCGCTGATAGGCAGAATGACAACCTGATCGGGAGTTAACCACAACGGGAATTTACCTGCAGTATGTTCAATCAACACAGCCACAAATCGTTCCATCGAACCAAATGGGGCACGGTGTATCATGACCGGACGGTGCTTTTGGTTATCCTCACCGGTATATTCCAGTTCAAATCGTTCAGGGAGGTTATAATCTACCTGAATGGTACCCAACTGCCATTTACGGCCGATGGCATCACGTACCATAAAGTCAAGCTTAGGACCGTAGAATGCTGCTTCACCAAGAACCACTTTTGCTTTCAGTCCTTTTTCATGACAGACTTCGACAATAGCACTTTCAGCCTTTTCCCAGTTTTCGTCTGTACCGATATATTTTTCGGTATTTTTAGGGTCACGTAATGAGATCTGGGCTTCAAAATTTTTGAAATCCAGGGCTTTGAAAATAATAAAGATAATATCCATTACTTTCAAAAACTCATCCTTCACCTGGTCAGGACGGCAGAATATGTGTGCATCATCCTGTGTAAAGCTACGTACACGGGTTAATCCGTGCAATTCGCCGCTTTGTTCGTAACGATATACTGTACCGAATTCAGCTAAACGAACCGGTAGGTCTTTGTATGAACGGGGCTTGAATTTATAAATCTCGCAGTGGTGAGGGCAATTCATTGGTTTCAATAAATACTCTTCACCTTCTTCGGGTGTATGGATTGGCTGGAATGAATCCTTGCCGTATTTTGCCCAGTGACCGGAGGTTACATAAAGTGCCTTGTTTCCGATATGTGGAGTCATTACCTGCTGATAATCAAAACGGCGTTGAATCTTCTTCAAGAAGTCTTCCAGACGCAAGCGTAAAGCTGTACCACGTGGAAGCCACATTGGAAGTCCCTTGCCTACCATTTCGGAGAACATAAACAGTTCGAGTTCTTTACCTATTTTACGATGATCACGTTTTTTAGCCTCTTCAAGCATAACGAGGTATTCGTCCAGCATTTTCTTTTTAGGGAAAGTAATGCCATAAATTCGTGTCAATTGTTTTCGTTTTTCATCACCACGCCAATAAGCTCCTGCAACACTAAGCACTTTAATGGCTTTAATGTCACCGGTGTTTGGAAGATGAGGTCCACGACATAAATCGGTAAAATCGCCCTGTGTATATAAGGTAATCGTTCCGTCAGCCAGATCACTGATCATTTCAGTCTTATAGACTTCACCGATATCACCAAATCGTTTCAACGCATCCGCTTTACTGATGTCACTTCGAACAACCGCTTCTTTCCGGGCGACAAGTTCTATCATTTTGGCTTCAATGGTTGCCAGATCGGTTTCTTTAATAGTCACTTCACCCGGATCCACATCATAGTAAAAGCCATTTTCGATGGCTGGTCCTATACCGAATTTGATTCCGGGATACAACTCCTGAAGGGCTTCTGCCATCAGGTGAGCGGAAGTATGCCAGAAAGTATGCTTGGCTTCTTCATCATCCCACTTATGTAGTTTGATGGCTGCATCGGTTTCGATTGGACGGGTTAAGTCCCAGATCTGATCATTTACACTAATTGCCAGCACTTCTTGTGCCAGGCGTGAGCTGATACTCTCAGCAAGTTGCAATCCGGTAATGCCTTTGGCAAACTCCCGTACCGAACCATCGGGAAATGTTACTTTAATCATACGTTTTGAACCTTACAAATGGTTTTTAAATTTTGAATTGCAAAGATACAAAATTTTGTTGAAGTGGGGTTTTGTTTCTGTACCGAAATGAACACTCATTTCAAATGACCCATTTAATCCGGTTCAATCCTGCAACTTTATTGAATTTGGATTGTTTTAAGCTAGATTCAGTTAATTTACAATAAAGAAATAGTTGCTTTAAAATAATAGTTATACTTTTGTAACCATTTCGATATTGAATATATTAATTTTATAATTATGATAGAGGACACTAAAATTTCAATTGATTCAGTCGTTGAAAATTTAATTTCAATTCATCCATTACTCTCAAAAGCATTCAACAGATCAATGCGTTCAAAAACCAATTTAAATCCCGGTTCTTTGTTTGTACTTGGCGTTTTATCAAGAAATGGAATACTGTCCATGTCCGAAATTGGGTGTAAATTAGCAATGCCAAAACCACATATAACCGGTTTAGTGGACAAATTAGTTGCTGAGGATCTGGTCGAAAGGTTATACGATCCAAAAGACCGGCGAATTGTAAATGTCCATATTACTGAAAAAGGGATATCGGATTTTAATGCCATTAAACTTGAAATCAGTCAGGAATTGCGCATTAAACTTCAGAGACTGGATGTAGAAACTTTAGAAACACTTGCGATGGCTTCTAAACAGGTGAAGGACATTTTAATCAAGTTTGTCGTCAATCAGCCCGATTCAACAAGCGCATCTTGTTGCAATGAAGATGCAATAATTTAACTCATTACGAATAATAAGAAATAAGGTATTAAAACAAATTCAAACAGACAAAAATGAAAAAGGAAAAGAGAGATTGGAAAATTTACATCCCGCTTACAATTGTTATTTTATTGGTACTCTCCGGTGGTATTTACTGGTATATGGACTATTCAAAATATATCCGGACTGATGATGCGGTGGTAGCCTCCGATGCTGTTTCGGTGAGTCCGAAAATCATGGGTCGCATCAGTAAACTCTATGCCGAAGAAGGTGATTCTGTAAAAAAAGGTCAACTGCTGGCAGAGATTGACAGTGTAGATTTAGTTGCTCAAAAACAACAGGTTCTTGCCCTGAAATCACAAACCATTGCTAACAAAGCACAGGCCGAAGCGAAACTGCAATATGATCAGAAGAATATAAAAATTCTACAAATAAGTCTTGAAAAATCAAAAGAAGATTTCGTACGGGCTAAAGCTCAGTTTTCGGGAGGTGTAATAACTAAAGAACAATTTGATCATTTGGAAAAAGCCGAAGAAACGGCAAAAGCTCAACTGGATGCTGCTCAGGCACAAATTCTGGTATCGAAAACCATGATTAAAAGCGCAGAAACATCAGTTACCGGTGCACAGGCACAAATTGGGGTCATTACAACTCAATTAAGCAACACACGGTTATTTTCACCCATCGACGGAATCATTGCTAAGCGCTGGTTACTCCCGGGTGACATAGCACAACCCAGTCAATCAATTTTCACGATTAATAACAACAACAGATTCTGGATCCTCGTTTTCCTGGAAGAGACTAAAATGGAAACCCTGCATCTGGGACAAAAAGCAGTATTCTCTTTAGATACCTATCCGGATGTTGTTTTTACAGGTAAAGTTTATACCATGGGTTCTACCACGGCTTCTCAATTTTCACTGATACCGCCGAATAATGCATCGGGTAATTTCACTAAAATAACTCAACGTGTAGCTATTAAGATTTCAATTGATGGAACGGAAAGCGGCAAGAAATTATCTGCCTATAATTTATTGACCGGTATGTCGGCTGTGGTTAAAATCATTAAATAAGAATGAGGAAAATATCAAATACACATAAACTTCGACGCAAACTCCGAAACAGGGATTCTTACTTTCATCCTAAAAGTCCGTTATATAAATGGTTTGTATTGGCCAATGTCATGGTTGGAACCTTTATGGTGGTACTCGACAGTACGATTGTAAATGTAAGCCTTCCCAAGATCATGTCTTCCTTTGGCGTAGGGCTATCAACCATTCAGTGGGTAATAACTGCCTACCTCTTATCCATGGCTGCCATGCTACCTACTTCGGGTTGGCTGGCCGATAAATTCGGATATAAGAAGGTTTATTTCTGGGGATTATTTCTATTTACATTCGGATCCATGTTATGCGGACTATCCAATGATGAAAATACCCTGATTATCTCCAGGATTATCCAGGGAATGGGGGCCGGAATTGTACAGCCGTTGGGTATGGCGATCATTACCCGTGAATTTCCGCTTAAACAACGGGGACTTGCTCTCGGCTTCTGGGCTATTGCAGCCGCAGCATCGGTTTCATTCGGCCCGTTAATTGGTGGATATCTGGTGGATAACTTCAGTTGGCAGCTTATTTTCGATGTGAATGTACCTATTGGTATCTTAGCATTGATATTTACAATTGTCATTCAACGGGAATTTATCAATCCAAATACCCGGAAATTTGATTACGTCGGCTTTATTTCGGTCATCATTTTCTTACCGGTTCTGCTGTATGCATTGTCCGAAGGAAACGCTCAAACAAATTCGGCCGGTTGGTCAGCACCGTACATTCTGGCCTGTTTTGCAGTGTCGGGAATTGCACTGGCGGTATTTTTAACCCGCGAATTAACGACAGATAATCCATTGATTGACCTCAGATTATTAGGTGACCGAAACTTTGGAATGAGCAACATGCTGATGTTCTTATTCGGCATAGGTATGTTTGGAAGTACTTTTTTGCTCCCGCTCTATTTACAAAACTCGTTGGGGTATACGGCCCTGCAATCGGGGGCTGTTTTTCTACCGGTAGGCATCATTCAGGGGTTGTTTTCACCTATTTCGGGATGGTTCTCAGATAAAGTAAATGCGAAAGTGCCTATTTTTATTGGGATGGGATTATTGACATTCAGTTTTTTAATTAATTCGAGACTGTCGTTTCTCACCGAACATTCGTACATCATGACTTCGCTTTATATTAGAGGACTTGGAATGGGATTAATTTTCACGCCGTTAAGCACATTGTCATTGCTTACAATCCCTCGCGAAAAAATGGCACAGGCATCCGGGATCTCGAATACCGTACGTCAGGTGGGTGGTAGTTTAGGAGTTGCTCTGTTATCAACCATTTTAACGGCACGTGTCAACTTTCATGCACAAATGTATGGTGGCTCTGTACAGTCCGGTTCTCAGGAATTTCAAAGTGTTACACGACATATGGCATACTTCATTCAGCAACATGCGGGTGGATCATTTTCCACAGCGATGAAACAAGGACAAAGTTTATTAATGTCAAGCGTCAATACCCAGGCATTTATTCAGGGAGTTAACGACGATTTTTTAATAGCGGCACTGATTTCATTTATTGGGTTTTTACCTATTCTGTTTTTGAAATCGAAAAAGAAAGCAATGAAATCTTACGATGAGAAACAACCCATTGAAATTATGGATTAAATTATTAAATTTAAGCACTATACACATAAACATTTTTAAAATGAAATCAATTTATAAAATTATATTTGCCCTTGTCCTTTTGCCACTGGCGAATATTCACGGACAAAAGACCGTCTTACTGCCGGGTGATTCGTTGAGCCTTCATGAAATATTAAATGAAGTGATTGTCAATTATCCGTCCATTAAAAAAGCCCAATCGGATATTGAATATTCGGAGGCTAAAATCGGCCTCTCTAAATCGGCTTATTTACCGGAAGTGAACGTAACGTCTTCTTTTACCCACTTAGCCCCAACACAGACTATTACAATCCCTACTTTGGGTTCATTTCAGCTCTATCCGGATAACAACTATACGGCTATGCTGAATATCAATGAAACGATCTATGACTTTGGCAAAACTGATAAGAACGTAACATTTGAAAAACAGAACAAAGAGCTGGTAGGCTTTTCAGTTGATCAACTCAAACAAAAATTATCAGGGTTGTTGATCGGAAATTATTATACCATTGTTTTGTTACAGGAAGCTATCCGGATCAAGGATGAAGAATTGGCAACACTGAATGAACATTTAAATTTCGTTCAGAAAAAAGAAGCAACAGGTTCGGCTACCAAATACGAGATTCTGACTACCAAAGTCCGGATTTCAGCCATTGAAAATCAAAAGACTGACCTCATGACAGCATTGGAGATACAACAAAGTCAACTGAATTCATTTCTTGGTAAATCGCAGGACACAAAACTTGTGGTCAAAAAAGAGCTTTTATCTTCACAAATTTTTGCATCCAATGACTCTCTGTTTTCTTTTGCATTCGATCATCGCAATGAAATGAAAATTGCCCGTCAAAAAAGCACACTGGCTGATACCCATCTAAAAATGGTAAATTCACAAAACAACCCTACGCTGAACTTTTTCGGGTCAGGAGGTTTTAAAAACGGATACTTACCCAACATTAATCTCCTCACTGCAAACTACGCAGTAGGTGTCGGTATAAAAATTCCGATATTCGATGGTTCCCGTTCAAAATTCAACCGTATTCAGGCAAATTCTGATATACGCGGAAATGTACTTGAAACAGAAATGACCCGCAGAACGATCGTGAATGAAGTTATCGAAAGCCGGGCGAATGCCGGATCAGCTCTAAAAAAGGTAGCACAATCCGAATTGCAACTCGAGCAGGCACAACAGGCTTATTCATTAGCCGAAACAAACTATAATGCCGGAGTGATTACAAATCTTGATTTACTCGACAGCTATACATCATTGGCTGAAAGCAAACTGGCATTGCTTAAAACCAAAATTGACTATTCGGCAAGTCTGTTGAAACTTAAAATAGCGCTTGGCGAAAAAATATATTGATTTCCTTTGATTAAAAAATTACAACAATAGAATTACTTTAAAATTACTTTTTTCAACTTTAAATTTTGCAGGGCCAACTATTAGGAGTTGGCCCTTTTTTTATTTCAAAAACCGTATTTTTATAAAAACAGGCAATGAGAACTACAAACGTCGCTTTACACGTCCAAATAAACCGGATATTATATCCCTGATTAGTTTCTTACCTGTTTAAAACCTGCATACTATCGAAGAATTAATTTTCAACACAAGTACAAAAAAAATCCAAATATTTATTTGCACGAGCATTCTTTAAACTGAAACCCGCTTTTAGTTCATATTTTCAACAAATATTTAGATGTTTATTTGTAAAACACTTTGATATTTCAATACAAACAAATATTTTTGTAAACGGAACTGGAAATAACAAACCAGTTGAATGGGACAATATAAAACCGGTACTTTTCAGGCTGCTTATCAGAAATAATTGATTTCGGTTTAATTTAAGAACTACCGGCATTCAACTACCGGCTTAATACGACATACCATTTCCTATAATTTCATTTTTACTATCGTTTTGCATCGGTTTTACATCGGTTTTGCATCGGTCGCCTTTGCCATATATCATTCATACTACATCCACTTATTTTCCATAACATATCCATATATCAATAAAGGTATATGGCATATCTATTAATCTGCTATCGGATTTAAATAACGTTAGCCTCGGATGCAAAACCAATCCATAACGCATCCAAAACCAATGATAAAACCATTAGTAACCCGATTCCGATAATGAAGTTATCATTTAGGTTTAATCCTTAGTAGGTTTTATTCTAAAAAAATGAATCAATTTAAAAATGTCTTAAATGTTTTGATTAATTTTGGCATGGAAAAAATGAATTCTTTATATCTCTTCCGGAGATTCATGATCCGTTTTTAATTGATTAAAAAATAAAACACACCAAATTGTATGAAATCAAACTTTTTCACTAAATGTTTCGTTATGAGTGCTTTATTCTTTAGCGGATTACAAGTAATGGCACAGGACTGGCCAAATTTAGATCGCTTTCAAAAGGAAAATGCCGCATTGGGACTGCCTTTAAAAGGAGAGAACCGTATCGTATTTATGGGAAATTCAATTACGCAGGGGTGGATTGAAGCACGGCCTGAGTTTTTTGCAAACCGTCCCTACATTAACCGGGGCATCAGCGGACAGACTACTCCTCAAATGCTAATCCGTTTCCGTCAGGATGTTATTGCATTACAACCCAACGTGGTGGTTATTCTTGCAGGCACGAACGATATAGCCGGAAATACAGGACCTTCCACACTCGAAATGATAGAAAACAACCTGGCTTCAATGGCTGAGCTGGCCAACGCGAATGGAATTCATGTTGTATTATCATCAGTATTGCCGGTTTATGATTATCCCTGGAAACCGGGATTGAAACCAGCCGAAAAGATTGTTACTTTAAACAACTGGATCAAACTTTATTGCGAGAAAAACGGTTTTATTTATCTCGATTATTTTACGGCAATGGCAGATGAACGGAAGGGAATGAAAGCATCCCTGACAAAAGATGGTGTTCATGCGAACCTGGAAGGTTATAAAGTAATGGAGCCAATGGTTGAAGCAGCTATTCAAAAGGCAATCCATCAAAAATTAAAGCATTAAATTTTTGTTCTTAGAAAGAATATAACAAGCAAGGTAACGGGTAATAATCAGGCTCTAAAATAAAGAAAATGAAAGTATTGTTTATTGGAGGAACCGGTAATATCAGTTCGGCATGTTCCGGACTGGCTATTTCAAAGGGTTTAGAGTTGTACCATTTAAACAGAGGCCTGAGTGCCGGAATCCGGAATATACTGGGAATGAAAACTATCATTTCCGATATCCGTAATTTTGAAGAAACTCAAAAAGCTTTGCAGGGTTATAATTTTGACGTAGTGGTCGATTTTATTGCCTATGTGCCGGAACATATTCAGAATGACATTAAACTATTTAGCGGTAAAATCAGTCAGTATCTATTTATCAGCTCGGCATCGGTGTATCAGACACCTCCTCTAAAATTGCCGGTTACTGAAGAGACACCGTTAGATAATCCGTATTGGGACTATGCCAGAAATAAAATAGCCTGTGAAGAGGTATTGAGGAAAGAGTTTCTTAAAAACCGATTCCCGTATACAATTGTTCGCCCGTCGCATACCTATGATAAAACCATGATTCCGGTTATTGGAGGATATACGGTTCTGCACAGAATGGTACAAGGATTACCAGTCGTTCTGCATGGTGATGGCACGTCGGTATGGACACTGACTCATCACACCGATTTTGCTGTCGGGCTCATTGGCTTGTTAGGAAAGACCGAAGCTATCCATGAAGCATTTCATATTACTTCCGATGAATGGCTGACATGGAATGGCATTTACACGATTCTGGCAAATGAATTAAACGTCGTTCCTCATATTATTCATATTCCATCTGATTTGATTGCTCAGTATGATCCGACTATTGGTGCCGGATTATTAGGAGATAAGTCACACAGCATGATTTTTGATAACCATAAAATCAGGAAACTTGTACCCGAATTCGCGCCAAAAACTGGCTTTCAACAGGGAGCAAAAGAAATAGTGAAATGGTACCTTGAAAATACCGCTCAAAAAGAACCCGATAAAAGGATAAACCAATTTATGGATCATATCATTCAGGATTATTCGCGTTTAATTGATAATTCAAAGTAATCAGCATTCAGTTTTTAAAATTTTACTACTATGAATAAAATCAGAAACTATTACTTCCTGATCGTAGGGATACTCTCTGTTTTATTTTCAGTATCTCACGGTTGGTTTGGAGAAACGACCTTGTTACCCTTGATTGAATCCAGTAATCTGGACCTATCAACCAGGACAGCTGTTTTCTATACGTGGCATATGTCGACAGCCGAGAACTTTATTTTTGGGATTGTCTTTTTTATCATGGCCTTCTACAAAGATGCCACCAAATTAAAATTCACGGTATGGGTGATTGTTTCGATTGTTGTTATCAGGTATGCCGTATTTTTCGTGAGTACCTGGATTAAAAACAAAAGTGGGATTAATGAAGCCATTCCGGAGCTTGTGATACTTATAATTTATGTGGTACTCATACTAATGGGAATCAGTAGAAGAAAATTGAAAACGGTTTCTTAATAAAAAATAAAATATAGCAGATTTATCAGTCTGTTATTTTCAAAAATGGTAAAGATTTACTGAACGTTTAAAAATACATGAAAAAGATTCTCTGGATTTTAATTTTAATTGTAGTGCCGGTATTCCATATAATAGCCCAGACATTGACTGAAAATGAAATAACAGGCACATGGTCGGTGAAGCAAATAAATGTGTTAACCCGTTTACCTGATGAACAGAAAAAGTCCATTGAAATACTGAAAGCTGCTTTCCTGAGATCAAAATTCATATTTAATGCAGATTACTCATTTGTTTTCGACTTTGAACTGGATAAAATGCGGATTCAAAACGGTCACTGGAAATATAACGGACAGAAAAAATCGCTTATAATACAGGATTGGAAAGACAGAGACACAAACAATTGGAAATTAATGGAAATTGTCCCTAAAAAAGAAGGTGATAAAATCATATTCCAATTACACGACATATACGTTGATCTGGTCATGAATAAAGACTATTAATTATCTAAATATGAGACATGTATGAAAACAGTTGTTCTAATTTTGACAGGCCTGATTGCCTTAGAACATATTTATTTTCTATGGATGGAAATGTTTGCCTGGGAAACTGCCGGCAAAAAGGCATTTAAAAATGTACTTCCGGATAAATTATTTGAATCAACTAAAGGTCTGGCTGCCAATCAGGGTCTCTACAACGGTTTTTTAGCTGCCGGATTAATCTGGACATTCTTTATTACAGATACTACCTGGAGGTCTAATGTAGCGGTTTTCTTTTTAGGGTGTATTACCATAGCCGGAATATATGGTGGTATTACTGCCAGCTTAAAAATAATGTATATTCAGGCAATACCGGCATTATTAGCAATCATTCTTATTCTATTTGTATAAATCACTTAATTCCGGAAAGAATATTTAAGATCAGATTCCTCACGGATGATTTCAACATAAACTTATCTGCAACAAACAATTAACGCTATTAATCATAAACATAAACAATAATTACCATTCAAGTATGAAAAAAGCATTTATTACACTTTCAATTTTATGCCTTCTCTTTAGTTTAAATGGTTATTGCCGTGGTGGATTCGGTGGATTTCATTCGTCAGGGCATAGCTTTCATTCATCAAGAACAAGCAGCCACAGTATAAATGGTAAATCAGCCACCCACTCCGTAGGATCATCAACTCATACAAACTCGGTCAGGACTTCCCATGCAACAGAATCAGGCTTTCGTCATTCAACCCGGCCAATCACTTTTTACCATAACAATCCAAGTTACAGAATGGTTAACAACCGTTACTATCCTGTATATCATCGTAGTCCGAATTATTTATTATGGTATTTCGTGCTATCAAATCACAGAACACACAGAAATGATACCATCCGTGCAAAATCGAAGGATGAACTGGATAAAAAAGTAAAATCAGTAAGCACTTCATGGTAAAACAGGAATCATACTCTGCATCAATAGGAGATGATTATTTCAACAAAAAAATAAAGGCTTATTAAAAACATCATCTGTTGCAAAAAGACTAAAATCAGGATACTTATTGTTCCGGTTTTAGTCTTTTGTTGTTGAATCAACAACAGGAATTATGTATTTTACCTCAAATTTTAATCAACTAATCTATAAATATGTATCTTTGCCACTCGGTTAAATGAATAATCTGTTCAGAACCTATTCCGGAAATTACAAATCACTGAAAATGAAAAGATTTTTACTTCCCGTATGCCTGCTTTTTATGTCAATCGTGATGTATTCGCAACAACGCGATTTGAATTACTATCTTGTACTAGCACGAGAGAACAGTCCGTTGATACAGAAAAACAAGAATGATACTAAAATCATTGAACTTGATTTAAAAATTACTCAACGTATTTTAAAAAATCCGGTGATAAATCTCGAATCCAACATTCTCTTTGCCCCTATTATTTCTCACAATACAAATTCAGACAGGCTGGACATTGTTTCAAATGGCTCCGATAACTATTCCGGTTACGATTTAGCCATTTCAAACGGAGGGCAATACCAGGCATTCATAACGCTTAAACAGCCTCTTTCAGGAAGCTCAAATTTAAAAGCGTATTCACTCAAATCGGACATTTCAACAAAAAAGAATACCAGTTCAACGGATCTGACTATTCATGAGATTGAGCAATTGGTGAGTTATCAATATATCCTTTGTTCAAAATCGAAAGTCCAGATTAGAAACGAATATCAACTGATTAAACAACTTGACGATCAGTTAAGCATCATGCAAAAGCTGGTTGAAAATGCAGTCTTTAAAAGAACAGATTTACTGTTGTTGCAAATTGAAAAACAGAATCAGGTCCTAAATAATAAAACATTCGAAGATGATTATAAAAGCAATTTGTTCGATTTGAATATACTTTGTGGAATAAATGACACCATCAAAGTTGACATTCAGGAATCTGATCTGCAAATGAAACCTGAAAAGCAATCGGATTCACAGTTTCTGACTTCTTATAAACTTGACAGCATGGGAATACTTGCTGATCAGATCATCACCGAACTAAAATACAAGCCGCAATTAAACCTGTTTGCCAATGCCGGATTGAATGCGGTTTATTTGCCGGCTTTTAACCGCCTGGGCATGAGTGCCGGCCTTACCTTCAGTTGGAATATCTATGATGGTAATCAGCGGAAATTTGAAAAAGAGAAGTCAACCATACTTATTCAGACACTTCAATTTGAAAAGAATCATTTTATTACCCAACAACTTATTAACAAAAATAAAATCGTTGGACAGATAAATGCACTGAACGAACGTACGATTTTAATAGAAAATCAATTAAAGCAATACGATAAATTATACGCTGACTATCAGAATGAACTAAGACAAGGTCTGATTTCAGTCATGGATTTTAAAAATTTATTGAAAGATATTACTGCTAAGAAACAGGATTTTCTGTTACTGAAAATGGAAAAACAGCTGTTGATTAACTCTTATAACTATTGGAATTATTAATTGCAATCAGGTAAAAAAAAAGAAGTCAACTCCTTTTGTAAATTTTAATCAAAACTAAACTATGCGAAACATTCCTTTCATATTTTCGATTTGCATTTTATCGCTGACATTCTGTTCCTGCGCAAAGAAAGAATCCAAAGTAGCAGAGCAGACGCCCGTTGTTACCGTTAAAACTATACCCGTTACAGTTGGTACTATTGACAACAAACTAAGCTTCAACGGTAAAACCGTTTATTTAAAAAAGAATCTTGTTGTTTCACCTTTATCTGGTTACATTCTTAAAATGTTTGTCAAGTTTGGCGATACCGTAAAAAAAGGCAAACTGTTATTCGAAATACAAACCAAGGAAAACAAGGCATTAGGAAGTTCTAACGATGGCAATATTGGTATTATTCGTATCCTTTCGCCTTCAAACGGAGTAATCAGCACCTTGAATATTACCGCTTCAGGTGCCTATGCCGTTGAAGGAGCATCACTCTGCACGATAGCCGAAAGCAACGATGTAATGGTTCAATTAAATTTGCCATTCGAATTTAACTCGCTGGTAAAAAAGGGAACTTCGGTGACTCTTATTCTGGATGAGAATACAAAATTCGAAGGAACAGTCTATCAGATATTGCCAACCGTAGATGAGGCAAATCAGACCCAGCAGATTCTGATAAAGCCTCGTACCAACAAAAAACTACCCGAGAATCTTAACCTGGCCGTGGAGATATTAAAATACAGGCATAGTAAAAGTTGTTTGATTCCCCGAAATGCTGTAATGACCAATGAAACTCAGACCCAGTTCTGGGTAATGAAAGTCGTGGACAACAAATTGGCAATAAAAGTTCCTGTTTCGAAAGGAATTGAAAATGATGAATCGATCGAAGTGTTGTCATCCGGATTGACGATTTCGGATGTGGTGATTACAGAAGGAGCGTATGGCCTGAATGACAGTACGGTGGTTAAGGTGGTTAAATAAGCCAGAGCAAAGAGCCAGGAACAAAGAACAAAGAGCCAAGATTAAAGAATGAAGATTAAGAAGTGGAATGATTGATCATTGCAGAAAAGTGGATTATATGTTATTGTAAATATTAATAATCTATTTATCAATCTATAATATCCTGTATTTCTGAGTTTTGGCAATTAATAATTATTAATTATTTAGATCGGATTACAGGAACAATAAAATAGTTATTCATGGAAAAAATGTTTGTTCGTTTTAAGAGCCCGATAACGGTTATCCTGTTATTGATACTGATTGGAGGAGCCTTTTCATACCGAAATATGAAGACATCGCTTTTCCCGGATGTCACTTTCCCAAAAATCAAGATTATTGCTCAAAACGGGGAACAGCCTGTCGAAAAGATGATGGTTCAGGTAACTAAGCCACTTGAAAATGCCATTAAAGGTGTCGACAACCTCCAGTTAATAAGAAGCAAAACCAGTCTGGGGAGTTGCGAAATTTCAGCCTATATGAACTGGAATTCGGATATCGACCTGGACAAACAACAGGTAGAATCACAGATTTCACAGATAAAGAACTACCTGCCACCCAATGTTCAGATAACGGTGGCAAAAATGAATCCTTCCATTTTGCCCGTCATGGGGTACTCTCTTCAGTCGGATACAAAAGAAGCTGTGGAACTCAAAATGATTGCACAATACACCATAAAACCTTACCTCTCTCGGATTCCAGGTGTGGCATCCGTTCAGGTCATAGGCGGAAAGGAAAAAGAGTACCGCATCATTCTGGATGAACGGAAATTAACGGTATTGAAAATTAATCCCCTTGAAATTCAACGAATCCTCCAGCAAACCGATTTTATAAAATCAACGGGATTTACCATCGACTACAACCGCTTGTATTTAACCGTAACCGATGCTACTCTTAAAAACATTGAACAACTAAAGAATCTGGTGATTTTTGATAACGGGATTCGTAAGGTCAAGATAAGTGATGTTTCTTCCGTAGAGATTGCCGAACAAAATGAATATATCCGGATAAAGGCGGATGGCAAAAACGTACCCTTAATTGCAGTGGTAAAGCAACCGAAAAGCAATTTAATTGATGTAGCTGATCAGGTCACTGCTAAGGTGGCTGAACTAAATAAGATACTGCCCAAAGGAGTCGTCTTAAAGCCCTATTACAATCAGGCAGAGTTTGTAAACGGAAGTATCCGCAGCATCATTGATGTCTTGTGGATCGGGATGGCACTGGCCATTATCGTGGTATTGCTGTTCTTACGGTCCTTCAAGGCGGGATCAGTATTGTTGATGACCATTCCCCTGACATTGGGTCTTACATTTATCAGTCTTGAAATTATGGGGTTCGACTTTAATATCATGACCATTGGTGCCATCGCAGCATCGATCGGATTAATCATAGATGATGCCATCATTGTGGTAGAGCAAATCCACCGGACTCATGAAGAATTTCCAAATAAAAAACCAAAAGACCTGGTGGGGAAAGCCATTAGCTTCTTATTTCCATCCATGGTAAGTTCCTCACTGAGTACCATTGTAATCCTGATCCCCTTTGAGTTAATGTCAGGAGTGGCAGGTGCCTATTTCAAGATTCTGACTGAAACCATGATTGTGACGCTCGTCTGTTCGTTTGTCATTACCTGGCTTGGATTGCCTGTCATATATCTCTTATTCTCGAAAGATAAGGGATTGTCGGACTCCAAAGAAGTTCATCTGGTTAAACATCGTCCATGGATTGAAGTATTTATTAAACGGCCCTATATAAGCATTGCTTTTGTTCTGGTTTTAATCATGAGCCTGGCATTGCTGTTACCGAAACTTCATACCGGATTTTTACCCGAAATGGACGAAGGTTCCATTGTGCTGGATTACAATTCTCCTCCGGGAACGTCACTTGACGAAACGAACCGTATGCTGAATGAAGTGGATAAGATTTTGGAGACAACCCCGGAGGTAAAGACCTATTCACGCCGTACGGGGACACAAATGGGCTTTTTCATTACAGAACCGAATCGTGGCGATTACCTGATCGAATTAAAAACAAAGAGAAATAAGAAAACCGATGAAGTGTCGAACGATATCCGGTTGAGGGTTGAGAAAGCACTTCCTGCCCTGACTGTTGATTTCGGACAGGTGATTACAGATATGCTGGGCGATTTAATGAGCAGCGTACAGCCTGTCGAAATAAAGATATTCGGTGATAACAATCAAAAATTACAGGAACTATCCAGACAGGTGGCCGATAGCATTAAAACCATCGATGGAACAGCCGATATCTTCGATGGAATCATTGTTGCGGGACCCATGTTGAAAATCTTACCGAAAGAAGAAAAGCTGAAACAGTTTGGTCTTAATCCTTCGGATTTGCAGGCTCAAATGGAGACCTACATTTCAGGAGTAGTAATCGGCTCTATTCCCGAAAAAGAACAACTGACTGACATACGCATGATTTTTCCGCAAAACAATCAAACACCGATTGAGAAAATGAAGGATGCCAAAGTTTGTACTGGTACCGGCGATTATATCCAGGTCAATGAAATGGCCGATTTCAACATCATAAGCGGGGTCACAGAAATTGAACGTGAGAACCTTCAGACAATGGGTGTTGTTACCGCACGACTCAACAACCGCGACCTGGGGAGCGTTATGAAAGATATCAGAATCAAACTTTCACAAATTAGCCTCCCTCCCTCCTATCAGATTGAATTCGGAGGTTCATATGCCGAACAGCAGAAGTCCTTTGCCGAATTGCTGAAGATTCTGTTGATTGCCGCCTTGCTGGTTTTCACGGTGGTTTTGTTTATGTTTAAAAGCCTTAAGCTGTCGTTGACAGTTATCTTTGTCAGCTCACTGGGAGTTGTAGGAGGAGTGGCAGCCTTATTTCTGACAAATACTCCGTTGAATGTGGGCAGTTACACAGGGCTGATTATGATTGTCGGTATTATTGGTGAGAATTGTATTTTTACCATTCAGCAGTTTTTATTTGAATTGAAAAAATCTACTGTCAACAATGCATTGGTATTTGCTATCTCCGCCCGCTTAAGGCCAAAACTAATGACTGCCACCGGCGCCATTGCAGCATTAATTCCGTTGGCACTGGGCATTGGATCCGGGGCACAAATGCACCAGTCGCTTGCTATTGCAGTTATAGGGGGATTAATCATTGCCTTGCCATTGTTATTGATAGTTTTACCGGCTATATTGAGATTAATTATCAAGAAAGAACAAAAATCATTGGAAGCAGATTAAATCTGAGAATTCAATTTCAGAGTATACCCACAGAACGGCCGCTATTGAATGTGTCCGTTCTTTTTTTGTATATCCTCAGTACACATTTCTTACCGAAAAAAACAAAACTAACCGTTTCGACTTCACTTTTTTAAATCAATATAAATAGCAGAATCACGGGAGATTCAATAGTCATAAATACTATAAAAAATGAAATTTATATTAAATAATAAAGAATAAATGAGTTTGCATTGTTTAATACATAAAAGAAAATAGAATTTTTCAAATATATATTTACTTTTTAAATTAATAAATAATGAAAACTCAAATTGGAATCAGACCAGAAGACTTGGTACAGGTAGCTGATACGCTAAACAAACTTTTATCGGACGAACATGTGTTGTATATCAAGACACGAAATGCACACTGGAATGTTGAAGGACCTGATTTTGCTGCTCAACATAAATTTTTCGAAAGTCAGTATGATCAATTGGAAGAAATAATTGATGAAGTCGCCGAACGGATTCGTGCCATAGGTCATTATACAGTAGGAACCATGGAGGATTTTTTAAAACTGACGCAGTTAAATGAGAATTCTGTTGAAAAAAATGACAGCCTTAGTTTTATCAAAGATTTACTGAGTGACCACGAATCGGTAATTATCGAACTTCGCGAAAATATTGATCACTTTGCCGATGATTTACACGATATGGGAAGCAGCGACTTTATTACCAGCCTGATGGAAACACATGAAAAGATGGCCTGGATGCTTCGTTCGCATTTACAATAAGCCATTTAAAACGATTAATTACTGCAGATAATGGGACTTACTTTGGTGAGTCCTTTTTTTATTGTCAATATTTACACCTATTAAGTCAAATAAAGCACTCATATCCGACAGGATTCGATTAATTTTGGACATAGTAAAAATGCATAAGGCTTTTTTAATAATTCATCTATCATTCTTATGAAAACAAAATTTCTGATCCCCGCTCTTCTCTTTTGTACGGTAATGATTTCGGCTGAAACGATTGAGTTGAAAGTAACGAATTCCAACAATACCCGGATAAACAATGCACCGGTGGTGGTGGTGCTGGATAAGTATAAAAATATCCCGGTACATGAACGTGCCGCTCTGGCAGTTTTTGTTGATGGAAAACAAATAAGCAGTCAGCTTGACGATTTGAACACCGATGGGATTCCCGATGAACTTGTTTTTCTGATCAACCTTCAACGTAAACAAACCCGGACAGTAACACTTAAAACCATACCGTCTGCACAGCGTGACAGTTTTCCCACAGAAGTCTACGCCGATATGATCACCAAAGAGAAAAAAGGTCCCAAAGTTTTTGTTCGTAAAGCTTCATCCACCAAAAACGACATGTACAATACCATGTATCATCACGGTGTGGCTTTTGAATCGGCATTGATCGCCTATCGCATTTATTTCGACAATAAAAGCACAGTCGATGTCTACGGCAAAAAGAAACAACAACTCGAACTGGCAACTACCGGCTGGTATCCTACCGATGCACAACTAGCTGCAGGTTATGGCGACGACATTCTTCAGGTGTTTAGTCTGGTGGGTGTCGGTTCGGTGAAAGGATGGGACGGAACAAAAGCAACTCACATTGATAAGTTTGATAAACGTACCCAACGTATTGTTTCAACCGGTAAACTTCGTACTATAGTCGAAAGTGATGTGGAAGGCTGGCAGTACGAGGGTAAAAAGATAAACATGACGGTGCGGTACATCATGTACGCCCGTCATCGGGATGTCGTTGCCGAAGTGAGAGCTTCCGAAGATATAGCATTTCTGGCTACCGGTGTTCAGCAGACAGGCGGAGGACCGGTATTTAGCAACAAGCAGGGTCTGGTGGGATCTTGGGGAACTTATTATCCTGTAACCGACACCATCAAATATGCAAAACAAACTGTTGGATTGGGTGTCTGTGTTCCGGCGGTATCAGTGCTTAAACACGTTACCGATGGTGCCAATAACCTGATATTGATGTCTTACCACAAAAGGGATATTCTCCGTTTTTACTTAACTGCCGTCTCCCGCAAAGAAGAAAACACGCCTTATACTTCGGACAAAGCGTTTTTTGCATACCTCAGGCAATGGGAGAATGAGTTGAAACCCGTTACTGTGAAATAAACGGAACATTCTTTAGATACATTCGGACGTAGAAAAAGAAAGTTCTTGTTTTTCAAATGAATGGCAGTTAAAAGAAAACAAACTCCCTGCAAAATGAATACTTTGCAGGGAGTCTTTTTTTTATGTCACAACCAATATGAGTGGGTTATTTTCCCCAATACTTCTTTGGAGCAGCGTCCGTTTTAGGAGTATGCGACAAAGGTGGTCTTGAACTTTCGGGTCTTGTTGGTTTTGGGATACGGCTTTCATTGATGCCTGCTGCAGAACTATTCGTTTCACCCACACTTCCTCGTCCTGATTTACGTGCTTTGCTGGTAGGCTTTTTAGCCTTTGATTTTTTAACGCCAATTTCGGGAAGTACTTTACCCGGATAAGGTTGATCGGTTACAACAGGAATTTTAAAAGCAATCAGTTTTTGAATATCCTGCAGGTATTCAAATTCTTCCTCATCGCAGAATGATACGGCTTTTCCTTCAAGTCCTGCCCTGCCTGTTCGTCCGATACGGTGAACATATGTTTCAGGAATATTTGGAATTTCGTAGTTGATAACCAGGTTCAGGTTGTCAATATCAATACCACGGGCAGCAATATCGGTAGCTACCAACACACGGGTCGTACGGTCTTTAAAATTACGTAAGGCGTTCTGACGTGCATTTTGTGATTTATTACCATGAATGGCTTCCGCTTTGATATGGGCTTTTTCGAGCATTCGTTGTACTTTATCCGCACCATGTTTGGTACGTGTAAATACAAGTGCTGTGGTAATCGTTTTGTCTTTAAGCAAATGAATCAGCAAATCCTTTTTATCGGAAGCATCTACAAAATACATTTCCTGTTCAACCGTATCGGCAGTAGTCGATTCGGGTGTAACCTGTACTTCTTCAGGATTCGTAAGGATAGTACTTGCCAGTACACGGATGGATTCGGGCATAGTCGCCGAAAAGAAAAGTGACTGACGTTTTGGTGGTATCAGTTTAATAAGTTTCTTTACATCGTTTATAAAACCCATATCGAGCATACGATCGGCTTCATCCAGTACAAAAATACTGATATCACCCAATTTCACATAGCCCTGATTGATTAAATCCAACAGACGTCCCGGAGTTGCAATCAGGATATCCACACCCTGTCTGAGTGCACCTACCTGTTGACTTTGAGGGACACCACCGAAAACTACAGTATGTCGTATATTCAAGAAACGTCCGTACGCAGCAAAACTTTCGCCAATTTGTATGGCAAGTTCACGTGTTGGGGTAACTATTAATGATTTTATCTTCCTGGGAGCTCTGTCGTTGCCTTTATTTAATTGCAGAAGTTGCAGAATAGGAATGGCAAATGCGGCCGTCTTTCCGGTACCGGTTTGTGCACATCCTAATAAATCCTGGCCTTTAAGTACTATTGGAATTGAAATTTCCTGTATCGGAGTTGGTTGTGTATAACCTTCGTGTGTAAGAGCGTTTAAGATCGGCTCAATAAGATCTAATTTATCAAATGTCATAGAATATTTCACGCATCCGCTCTTCTTTCACAAGCTTTTAATTTTAACCTGACGGAGTACGATTTTGCGCAAAGGTACGGAAAATATGCCGAGAACGAAAATGTGTTCAACGTTCCGCGTTCCGCGTTTCGTGTTTCGTGTTCAACGTTCCGTGTTCCGTGTTCCGCGTTCTGTGTTTCGTGTTCCGCGTTTCGCGTTTCGTGTTTCGCGTTTCATGTTCCGTGTTCCGTGTTCCGTGTTCAACGTTCCGTGTTTTATATTCTGTATTTTATATTCTGTGTTTCGTATAATTATTAGTTCTTTTGTCTTTTGTCTTTTGTCTTTTGCCGACCAACTACCAACTACTTTCTCATTCCTCGCTCCTTACCTCTTACCTCTTACTCCTTCTTCCAAATAAAATAAGTAAATTTGCAGAAAATACTTCGAATGAAAATTCTGCTCGTTACACCGCCACTTACTCAGCTCAATACCCCTTATCCTGCCACCAGCCAGTTGACGGGTTTTTTACGGTCACAGGGAATTGAAGCCGAACAAATGGATCTGAGCATCGAACTGATTCAGCATTTGTTTACTCCGGCCCGGCTGGAAGAGATATTCCAACACGCAGCTGAAACCGGGAAACTCTCCAAAACCAATAAGATCATTCTTCAACAGTCTGATTTCTATATCCGGACGATAGAGCCTGTCATGCGGTTTCTAAGCGGCAACGACAGTAGCCTGGCACAGCGTTTTTGTAACCGTTCTTTCTGGCCTCAGAGCAAGAGGTTTCCTTCGGATGATGACCTCGAATGGGCATTTGGGCTGATTGGTAATCACGACCGGGCCACGCATTTATGCACGTTCTTTTTGAAAGATCTCAGCGAATTTATACAACAAACCATTGACCCCCATTTCGAATTAATCAGGTATGCCGAATCACTCTGCCTGCGTCTGCCGGAATACGGACCGCTGAAAGAAGCATTGCAAAAGCCTCTTTCGTTAATCGATCAACTCATGCTCGGTATTTTCGAAAAGCGGATACTCAACACCAAACCCGGCATGGTGGGTTTTACAATTCCTTTTCCCGGAAATCTGTACAGTGCCCTGCGATGTGCACAATGGCTAAAGAAGAACCATCCAACTATAAAAATTTGTATAGGTGGCGGATATGTTAATACTGAATTACGAAGCATGACCGACCCTTCTATTTTCGAACTGATCGATTATATTGTTTATGATGATGGTGAATTACCCTTGTTGCGCTTGCTTACCGGTGGTGTGCCTGTCAGGACATTGTACCTGTCACCAGCCGGTGAAATCGATCGTTCCTCTTTTGGCAGCACCGAAAATATCGCTTTTTCCGACATCGGCACACCGGATTATGACGGACTGCTCGAAAACAACTACATCAATCTGATCGAACTCACCAATCCGATGCATGCCTTGTGGAGCAATGGACGTTGGAACAAAATGATGCTGGCACACGGTTGTTACTGGGGGAAGTGCACCTTCTGTGATGGAACCCTGGATTATATCAAACGGTATGAGGCCGCTTCAATCGGGTGCATCGTCGACCGTATGGAGGCCATTATGAAGCAGACCGGACAGTCCGGGTTTCATTTTGTGGATGAAGCTGCCCCTCCTGCCCTGTTACGCAAACTAGCTGACGAAATCACAAAACGGAAACTGACAGTCAGCTACTGGACCAATGTACGGTTTGAGAAATCCTTTACCCCCGAGCTATGCTACCTAATGGCTCAATCGGGTTGTATTGCCATTTCAGGAGGACTGGAAGTTGCCTCCCCGCGTATCCTTAAACTGATCAATAAAGGGATTACCATTGATACTGCCCGTGAAAGCATGAAAAACTTTGCCGACGCCGGAATAATGACACATGCCTACCTTATGTATGGCTTCCCGACCGAAACAGCACAGGAGACGATGGATTCACTCGAAGTAGTACGCGGTTTATTTGCCAACGGGTTCATTCAGTCGGCTTTCTGGCACCGGTACGCGATGACCATTCACAGCCCCTCGGGACAACTGCCCGAATGCGTGGGTGCAAAGCATATAAAACAAAATCCCGGGAGCTTTGCCAACAACGAAATACCTTTTACCACCGGGGAGGAAATTGATCTTGAATTCTACGGGAAAGGCCTGAATCTGGCAACATATAACTACATGCAGGGTGCAGGGTATGATGTACCATTAAATGAATGGTTCAAAAATAAGAATAAATAAATTAATTTATAGACTATCTTTTCTTTAATTTGTAGATGATATTTTCTTTAATCTGTGTAAATCAGTGTAATCTGTGGACAATCTCTTTATGTAATCTGTGGACAATATTTTATTTAATCTGTGTAAATCATTTTATTCTCAGACTTCCTGACCTATCGGAAATTAGTCGCTCTTTATTTCTACTCTGAGAGTTGAATTGTTTATAAAATAAGGGAAATAAGGTTGGGGTGTGTGGTATTCGTTTTCTACTAAGGGTAAAAAAACAAAAATAAGGTTTTGAATATAAGACAATTACACATAATTAACTACCTGAGATTCAATTATTGTTTTTTTATTTCTAATGCACTACAAACTTTATTAATTGATTCTTGATATCAGAAATTTAACATGTAATTAAAAATAAATCCGGTAGGTACGACAATCAAATTTGCGATATGGAAATTGTTACTTATTGATTTATATCAGGGGTTCGGAATACTGAATCTATAGACAATCTTTTCTTTAATCTGTAGTTGATATTTTCTATAATCTGTGTAAATCTGTGTAATCTGTGGACAATCTCTTTATGTAATCTGTAAATAATTTTTTCTTTAATTTGTAGATGATATTTTCTTTAATCTGTGTAAATCTGTGTAATCTGTGGACAATATTTTATTTAATCCGTAGATGATATTTTCTTTAATCTATGTAAATCAGTGTAATCTGTGGACAGTCTTTTATTTAATCTGTGTCAATCTCTTTCTACTATCAAACTGTTTGGGATTGAATTTGTTTAAAATATAAAAATGTAATTATGGGTCATGAACATCATCACGGAGAAGTCAAGAATATAAAAGTAGCTTTTTTTCTGAATTTATTTTTCACCCTGCTGGAGATTGCAGGAGGTTTTTTCACCAACAGTATGGCCATTCTTTCGGATGCTGTACACGATTTAGGAGATTCCCTGTCGCTTGGACTGGCCTGGTATTTTCAAAAAGTTTCCAACAAAGGAAGCGATAGTTCATACTCTTACGGCTACAAACGGTTTTCATTATTGGGCGCCATCATCAATTCCATCGTATTGGTTGTAGGAAGTATCTTTATTCTCACGGCAGCCATCCCCCGCATCTTCCATCCCGAAAAGACACAGGCAGCCGGAATGTTTTTTCTGGCTATTGTAGGCGTATTGATCAATGGGATTGCTTTTTTGAGATTAAAAAGAGGCAGTTCGATCAATGAGAAAGTAGTATCGCTTCATTTTCTGGAAGATGTATTGGGGTGGGTATCGATACTTATCGGGTCGGTTATCATGTATTTCTTTAATGCACCATTTATCGACCCGATTTTATCAGTTGGGATTGCTTTCTTTGTACTATCCAATGTATATAAAAATATCCGCCAGACCTTGCACATTATTTTGCAGGGCATACCGGATAATGTAGATATCGAAGAGATATCACAACAGCTTCAGGAATTTAAAGGGGTTGAGGACATACACGATTTGCATGTCTGGTCGGTAGATGGAAATTACAACATTCTCACGGTCCATGTGGTACTGAACAAATTGCTTGAGAAAGATAAAATCACCGAACTGAAAGGCAGGATACGGAATTCACTGAAACAAAAAGGCATTCAACACGCCACTATAGAATTTGAGTCTAAGGACGAACATTGCGACTTTGAAGGGTGTTGCGATTGATGACAGGTTACTGATTCTACAATATCAAAATATGCCAAAGACATAACCACAATAGAAAACATATAATACTTAAGACATAACCACAATAGTCACAATAGCTCACAATAGAAGACATATAATACTTAAGACTTAACCACACCTGGCACAATAGCTCACAATAGAAAACCTATAATACTTAAGACTTAA
>Ga0302292_1000236_pt1 | contig 38420 bp, 60 predicted proteins | sample III_Fen_N2_1_FD_194553 | JGI IMG/M metagenome (GOLD analysis project Ga0302292, IMG submission 194553) | Peat permafrost microbial communities from Stordalen Mire near Abisko, Sweden - III_Fen_N2_1 | ecosystem: Environmental > Terrestrial > Soil > Wetlands > Permafrost | place: Sweden: Abisko...
AACCAATTGTTGAAGCATCTACTTTTTCGCCTAAGTGCCAATCAGAAGCTAAAATAACGGCAGTTGCTTCAGAATGCACAGATTTATGTTTTGTAATTTTAAATGTTGTTACTTCTCTAACATTTGAAAGTATATCTAATGTTTTAGTTAGTTTTAAGTTTTCATTTAAAAGTTGTTCTATGTTCCTCTTTGAGTGTTGTAGTTCGTCGCCTTTCTGTTTTTGTATTTTAAGTTCATCTACACTTAATCTTTTGAACTCTACTTTATTTGAGCCACCACCTTCTTTTTGTGGCAATCCTATTTTACGAGCATATCGTCTTAGTTGAGATTGACTTTTTCCTATTGATTTAGCTAATTGATTATTACTTTTTTTAATCCAATTATCTTTCAAATATTTTTCAATTTGTTTTTTATTCATTTGGAATACTCATTTGACTTAATTTAATAATATCTTCACTTTTAATATTTAGATCCACTTGATTTAAAATACAGTATCTATTTAAACTTCTAATAATCTTTCCTAAGTAAATAAGATTGCTTGTTTGTAATAGATTATCTATGTCTATTTTTGCTTCTAATAAGAGTGTTCTTTCTGTGTCCATAAATATATTATACAACCTACAATACAATATGTAAAATAAAAACTGTGCATAACTTTTTGCATTAATTTTAGATAGGCATATAATTATAAGTGCCACCTTATACTTGGAACTATACTTGGCTAAAATTTTTACTCTAGGTTTCGAAATGGTTATTGAAAGCTAAAATAACACAGACGGACTTTTAAGTTTAAATTGATTACAAAAATACCTATCAATTGAACTGCAATAATTAAGTTTCAATTTAGGTATTTTTTGTTGTGTATTTTTTTATATGGGAGTATAATTTATATAGTCCTCTGTATAGTACACATTTTTTTAAATTTATTTTGTATCAAAAACTATAACAGAGGGAATTAGTGAGTAGTGTAATGGTAACACACTTGGCTTTGAACCAAGAAACTCTAAGTCCGAATCTTAGCTCGCTAGCACAAGTTAGTATATGATTGTAAACATCAGATACAAGACTTTGATTACACCGACTAGATACAGAGGCGTTGTAATGACATCTACTGAAATGTAGATACCCCATTCTGTTGAAACCCTAGTGAAAGTTTACATAGAAGTAACTGGGACTATGGGGGAATTAAATTACCGCCCACACCGTATTGGAGTTCGCTCCCTTTCACTACTTATCTAGAAAAGAATGTGATAAATATCGTGTGGGTTATAGCGTGGAAGTGTAATGGTCGCACGATACCCTCATAAGGTATAGGAGAGGTTCGATTCCTCTAATCGCTACAAGTTATTTGTTCTTTAAAACATAAATATTATGAAAAGAAAAGGTCAAAACAGACACCACCTCATTCCGAAAAGTCGTCAAGGTAAATCAACAGAAGCTAATTTACTTTGGATATATGTTGAAAAACATCGTATGTGGCACACTTTATTTAAAAACTTAACTTTAGATGAAGTTATTGCATTATTGATTCGTGTTAAACGAATGAAAGAACATTTAAGTAGATAATAAAAAACCCCTCAATTTAGAGGGGCTTTCTATTTTGGGGCGATTTAAACAAATACAGTATACTACTTCTTAAACATAAAGTAAATCTTTCTACATAATCCAAACATCGCTAATAAACAACCTAAAATTACACCACCAGTTGAAATATAATGCACTACTGTTTCATAGGTAACACTTATATTAAAAATTGATAATGCTGATACGATTGAGCCGGCATAAGCAATCACTATTCCAGTAATTGTTGCACTGTTTTTATCTGGGTCTGCACTACTTGTAATTAACCAATCCATAAATATGTTCCACATTTTATTTATTTAACTCCTTAATTGTTAATGGACCAACAATACCATCTGCGACAAGATGATTTGTTAGTTGAAAACCTTGAACTGCTAACTTTGTATCTTTACCAAATATTCCATCATCTTTTAGATTTAGTTTCTTTTGAAGTTGTTTAACATCAAATCCCTTTGATCCAAATTTCAATGTTTTAATAAAAATATATTTTGTTGTTTCTAAATCTACTGCTGTTCCAATTTGTATACATCGTGGCATATATTCTTTTCCAAAATAACCTATACCTTTTTTACCCCAAGTATCACTCCATTCATTTATAAAATAAATATATTTTTCATCATAAGCAAATGCTACCACAAAATGTCCTGAAGTAATTGGCACATTTGTTCGTAAAGGAAGTATATCTTTTTCTTCCCAAGAGTTACCTAAATTATTATCTTTAGTCCACCACTCAGCACCTACACGAAGCAACATAATAACTGCCTTATGGTCATATATAGCTTGTTTAAGACTTTCAAAAGTTGGATTCCACTCAAAGGCATAAGTATCTATTTTGTGAAGTTTCGCTTCATCATTTATATCATTTGAAATTGTAGGATTTGCATAATCACTATCTGAAAGAGTTACATCATTACCAATTAAATCAAAAAAACAAATACCATTATTTTTTAATGATTTCATTATTGATAACATATCAGTTCCAGCACTTGCTCCATATCCATCAATTTGTTTTATTTTATTCCATAAAAATCTAGGAGAACCTCTAAAATTTGATAATACTTGTTTAAGAGATTGTCCTGAGTGAGCACCACAAGCTGGTCTTTTACCTTGCATTTCTATAATACCTAAAAAATCAGGCATATAAACATCTGGTCTTGATGATTGAGTAAATGAACCAAGTAAGACATCTTGTTCTGTTGGTTCTTTTTCTATTGCTCCGTTAAAATGTATTTCTTCCATAATTAAAATTTATTACTAAAAAATGATAATATTGCACTACTAACAAAACCTATTATAGCACCAATAACACTAGCTTTACCAGAAATATTTTCTGTTTTCTTTTCTTGTTCAATTATTCTTTTTTCGTGATCATCTGCTGTTTTTTGTAATAAAGGAATAATCATATCAAATTGCCCACTCATATAAGAAGTATCTTTTGCTATTTGGTCTATTTTTTCTTGTAGTGCTTCCATTTGTTTATAATGTTAATTAATAATTTTGTTTAATGTTTCCATTGAATAATCCTGGAATTTTATTTTTCAGTTCATCTTTAGACATTACACCAGGATTAAGTCTATTATTTATGTTTCCTCCCATTACTGCTGGGGTTGAGAACTTATTTAATAAATCCATTAATTTATTTGTTGCTTGAACACCTAAACCAAGTGCTCTTATAAACTCTCCTACTATTCTAGGGGAAGTTGTAATTGCTAAACCAATTAATGGTAATATACCTCCTGCACCTGCTGTTACTGCTGTTATACCTCCAATACCACCAGCTGTAATTCCAGCTAGTCCTCTTGGAGTAATTGCACTCAATCTTTGTCCTGCTATTTTATTTAGTAACTGTCCTCCTGTGTCGGCATCTAATCCTTCAATAACTTGTTTCCTAAACTCATTATTTTTTAATGAACTTGTAAGTTTTTTAAAAGAAGTTTCAACAGAAGCTTTATCTCCTAATGAAAGAGCTTTTTGTATTTCAGAAATACTATCAGACATTTCAGCATAATTTTTCATAGCACTTGTATACCCTGGAGCATTTTCTAATACTCCACTTGTAGCTTTTTTAGTAGAAGTAACAAAAGAACGAATATCACTATTAGGAGAATAATAATTTCCTATGCGTTTTTTTAAGGTATCTATACCAACGGCTGTTCTATCTCCTGGTTTAGTTCCCCAGTTGTGTACATCATCATATATTTGTTGTATTTTTGTAGCATCTGCTCCTTCTCCAATAGTAGAACGACTAAAATCTAAAGTTCCATCAGTATTTTTAACTACACCAAAATCTTTTAATTTTTTATCTACCTGTTGAACAATTGGAGAAATATCATATGTTGCAGAATCTGCTTTAAGACCTGATAGCATATTTTTATAATTAGTATTTCTTGTTTCTACAACTTGACCAAGAGCATTACGAGCTTGGTCTACTAATTCATCTGGGCCGACATTACCTCTTAGTCCTTCTGTAAAAGATTTCATAGCATCTCCACCTTCTGAAGCAGCTTTAAGTCCTTGTTTTAGTGGATCGTAACCTACACCAGTTTCTAATCCCAGAGTTTGTCCAACTGCTTTAATAGGTGCAGTAGCAACAGCTCCTAATCCTGATGTTACTCTACTAGCAACAGCTCCTAATCCTTTATTTAATAATCCACTTGTCTTTCCTAATCCAACTTTAGGCATTACATTTAATCCGGTATCTGCAAAGTTTTTAATTCCTGTTTCTGCGGCTGTTCTAGCTATATCTACACCGGTAGTTCCTAGTGCTTTATCAGCTAAAGTTGCACCTCCTTCTAATATTGAAAGTATATCTGCACCAACTCCTGCTGGGTCATTAGTTGCACTTCTTTGTGCATTTTCAAGTGTTCCATATCTATCATAAAGAGATTTTTTAAGAGCATCAAAAGTTTGTGTGTGAGTATCACTACTTTTACCTCCAGTAAGTTTATTCCACCCTTCTTCTATTCCTCCAGCAAAAGTATTTCCAATGCCCTCTACTGTCTTTATAGGATGTGTAACTGCACTAAATAATCCACCTGCTAGATTTGCTATAGATGAGGGTACATTTCCAACAGCTTTTAATCCAGCTTGTAGTGGAGTATCACTTGAAGAAGCTTTAAATGTAGCACCGTAAGTATCTGGGGCATTTGGGTCAGTTTGTTGTTCTGGTTGTTGAATATCAGGTGTTTGAGTTTGTTGCCCTTTATATTTTTGATAATTTTGAGCGACAGCTTTTGCATAGGCAGGAGTATCATAATGAACTCCAAATTTATTAGTTCCAACATTATTTTCTATATATGCCTGTGGTTTTCCTTCTCCTGCATTCCACATAGAAGCAACTTCTCCAACATTTTTTGCTTTACCTGTTGTTATCCAATTATTTATTTTTTTAACTATGACTTCATTTTGTTGTTCTCTTGTAGCTTTACTAAGAGGTGTATTTATTCCAGCATCTTTAGCATAAGCATTCCAAGTTGGTTCTGTAAATTGATATGCACCATATTCCCCACTTTTACCTGGCAATGTATAATTACCTCCACTTTCTTGATCACGGATTGCCTTTGCCATATTGATTGCTCTTGGGTCTATTTGTGTATCCATAATATTTTAGAAGTCATATAATCCTCCTCCAGTCGTACTGCCTGAAGTTACTCCTGATTGACCAGGATTTCCAAGTATATTAGCTCTTGCTTTTCCAAGAACTTCAAAGTTATCTCTAATAGCTTTTATATCATTTGGTGTTGGTTCATTTGGTATTTCTGCGGCGGCCTGACTACTATAATCAGTTGGTGTTCCTCCTTTAACAGAAGCTAGAAGTGAACCATAAGCATTTCTTAATGATTGAACTGCACCTGTCATTGCTCTTGTCTGTTCTGAGCCTTTTCCAAAAGTTGTAGAAATCCAATTTGTTGCTGAATTTACTAAAGGAATATTAGTTTTTTGTAAAGACATTAAATCTTGTAATTTACTTTCAACATTTTTAAGAGCTGTATCAGCTAATTGATAATTAACCCCTATTGAACCTTGTTGTCCTGCAAGAGTATTTGATTGAGCAATATTGAAATTATTACCTGTAGCCCATTGAGATAGAGCATCTAATCCTTTTTGACCATAACCAGAAAGTTGTGATTGAGCATCTGAATATCCAATTTTACCACTAGCTAGTAATTGAGTTACATTTGAAATTGCATTATCTAGAGTGCCAGAAGTTCCACCAGTTTCATTTCCAATAAGACCAGGTTGAACAGTTTGTGAACTATAACTTGGAAACTGTGGTGCAACTGCTCCGAGAACATTTTGTGCTGCTCCTGTGGCACGACTAGCTTGTGTTTGAGCACCTGTATTAGCAGCTGTACCAGCTGTAATTTGTTGACTCTGTGAAGATAAAGCATTAGTAACTGCATTTTGTAAGGCTAGATGTTCAGCAGTAGCAGCTTGACCAATATTTGCTTCTTGACCTCTAGAACTATCTAATGATATTCCTTGTGCGGATATATTTTTATTTGTTTCTGCTAAATTTTTCTCAAAATCAGCTAAATCTTGTCTAGCTTTAGCAACTTGAGGACTTTCTGTTTGAGATTGATTTATAAGTCCTCCTATTGTTGTTTTTTCATAATCTGTTGGTTTACCTGTAGATAATACTCCAGGAGCTTGTCCTGCTGTTGTTAAAGGTGCTGGAGGAGTAACTTCTGGTTCTTTAGGTGTTTGAATATCTGGGGTTGTTGAACTAGGAGTTGTTCCTTTATTTGCGTATTTTTCTATCGCTGCTTGTGTCAATGGACCTGCAATTCCATCTTCAACAAGTCCAGCTCCTTGTTTATTAAGAGATTGTTGTTGAGCTAAAACACTTGGATTTGGTGTTGGTTTAGATGTTGTTGCTCCATTTTGATTTGTAGTTGTAATATGAGTATAGGTTGTATCTGGACTACTTTGTTTTAATAATCCGCTATTTGTTCCTAATGCAGATTGAGAAGAAACTCCTACTCTTGGAGAACTAGATGTTGGATTAGATGTTGAAATAGGTGTAGACGAAGGAAATCCTAATCCTTTTGAAATACTACCAAATAGACCAGAAGATGTATCTCCAAATGGACTAGTTATATTATTATTTGTTTTTGGGATTGCTCCCTTTGATGATAGTGCTGGTTGCATATGTTTTAATAGTTAGTTGATAATGTTTATAATTAAGGGGTATTTCCAATATTATTTTGATAAACATTCGGATTTATTGAGTTTATTTGTTGACGAAGATTTACTTGTATGGTTTTTTTCCCAGAATATGAATCAAGTTTATCTATACCCTCTTGATACAATGCTTTAAATTTTTCATATGAATCTTTATCTTTTACTATAGTTGAAAAATAAAGCATTAAGGGTCTGTAAACCAATAAATCGTGGTAATCTTCTAAGAGTAAGGGCATTTGACCTATTGTATAAGAACATCCAGCTTTTGTTGAGCCTGTGTAATTATTAATTAAAGTCAAAGATGTATCACTTTCAATAGATGAAATTCTATACCAATTATTATCTCCATTTGGTGCAGTAGCTTTCAACCAAAGATTAAGATTCATTACTGAACCTGCACTTGGTAAGTAATTTGTCATCCAAGTTGTAAGATTTCCTGCAACTGTTGAACTTCCATTAGTCATAGTAACTGTGCCTGTTACATAGTCTGTAAAAGTTAAATCTGGCACACGAATTTTATAATTAAAAGTTAGAGTATTTGCTCCTGATGCAGGAATGGGCCAGATACCCATTTGTCCGTTCCAAATAAAGAAGTTGTTAGGAATATCTGAATAGTAAGGAAAAGGATTAAGTCTATCCCAGTCTTCTCGTGTAAAAATTTCTTTAGGAGTCCATTTTAAACTTCCTTGAGTAATAGTTATGTCTTTAAGTTGAGAGAAGTTATAAGGTAGAGGATAAAATTGTAAACCACCAACTGAAATAGCTGTAGTAGCTACTATTGTCAAAGGAGCATCCCAAGTTATAGCAGTCTGTCCTTTAGATACCCTACAAGTCCTCAATTCGCCACTAGAGAAGGTTATTTGTGCTTCGGTGGTGTGATATAGCCAAGCGACAGTTAAAGTTGCTGTAGTCGCTCCTATTGATAATGATCCTGTGAGAGTTAAACTCTGTGAGCCAACTGTTTGAACAGCGGTAGATGATTCATTGAAAAAATATTTCTCAAGTAAATATTTATGGGCATCCTGAATCATACCAGAAATTAAATCTCTGTTTCCTTGACTTTCATTAAGCGATAGTTTTGTCGCATAATTTAATAAATCTGTTGGTTTTCCCCCACTACCCGAAAAAAATGTTCTCATTGTATTTTAAGTTATTATTAAAACTCCTTGTAATTTCCAACCTGCGGCCAAGGTTGTAGTAAAAGTTATTGTCTGATTTGTATATGCTACTGTAGTTGTTACTAAAATTGCTCCTGTATCATCTGTTGCATAACATAAATAGTATTGATTACTTGCACCAACTCTATTTTTTGTTAAATCAGTTGAATCTACATACATATAATTACAAGCTTCTATAGAATTTTGTGTTGCTGGAACTACTTGTACTGAATCTGTAAAGTAACATTGCCCGATTTCTGCTTGTCCATTTATAATTGCTCTTTTAGTAGCACTACCAGTAGCATTATTTGCGATAAATCCTGCAAAATTTATTCTATTAAGATTTGAAACATTTGGAATTGTATCTATTACAACTAATGAACCTCCTGTAGTATTTGTATCAATTAATAGTGTAGTTTTTTTAACACTATTTATTATATTTTCTCTTTTTATTTTTACAGTATCAACTCCATTATGTTCGTGAGATTGAATTTTAGTCAAATTAAATTGACCACTTCTCATAAATGTTTGTATGCCTTGTTGGATTGCTTGGTCTAATTCTTGTTTTGTTTTAGGTAATTTATCCATATTATTTTAAATGTATGCGAACCTCTCTAACTCGGCAAAATGACGGATTTGTTGCAGTACTTGTTAATATTAATTGAAGTTGTAACCATTGTGATTTTTCAAACTTAGGACTTCCCCATTGACTTAAACTACCTGAGACATAAGTTTCAAGGGGATTATCTGTAAATGAACCACTCATTTGTGTTCTATAACCTATTGTTACAGATTCTCCAGTAACTAAAGGAGTACCAAGTTTATATTCAATTCCTTGTATTGTCTTACTAGTTAGATATTGTCCAATTGGAATTATGTCACAATTGACAAAAGATTGTCCCGCTATATATGGTGTTGAAATTCCTTTATCAATTCCGTTACCTGTTGATCCATTATTCCAACCGATAAATAATCCATAACCATCATTTGAAGGAGTTGTATTATAGCCAAAGTAACGATATATATGTATAGCATTAACATAACCTGCATAAGTTCCGTATGACATTTGATTTGATAATCTTGGAGATACTAGAGTTACACTATCTACATCTACGGCCCATAATCCACCCATTGTACTAATTGTTGTACCATCATTTTTTATTACTTGAAATCCAAAATATAATTGATTTCTATTAAAACAAGCATCTGTCCAAATAATATAAGGATTTGTAGTATCAGTTAAGTATTCTGGCATTTTGTAAAAAGGTGTAGCATTTGCTCCATTTGTTATAAAAATTCTTCCCTTAAATCCACAAAAAATATACATTGTAGTATTTATTGTAACCATTCTTGATATAACTGTTTCTGATAGGAATATAGGAGTAGTGAAGTTGGGAGAAATTCTGTCCCAAGGGTATATATAGTTGTTTACTCCACCTATCATAAGATTACTTCCTAGTTCTTCTAAACAATTAGCTTGGTCGTTATTTGGAAGTGGTAAAACTTTTTCATTAAAACTATAAGCAGTATAAATTGTTGTACTTATACCTGTGTTTGCTCCAATTGTATTACTTACAATTACTGACGATGAACTGTTTATTGATACTATATAAGTTCCTACTGGAATAGATACTGCTGTAAGAATAGCCCCAACATCTGCTTGAGTAAAATTCATAGTTGCTGAAGTAAATGTTGTCGTACCGTTTGCTACACCATCTGTAACTGTTCTTCCTGTTGAAGTCTTAAAAGGATTAAGATTTGGATTTGTAATAGCATTTACATTGTGAGCAATGAAACCAACATAATTTCCATTACAGAAATAGATACTGTCATCATTTATTGATACTTTTGCATAGTGTGAAATACTTGTATAAGTACTTGTTTGTATAGTTTTCCACGCAAACCATAATGATTTTGTTGTAATATTACTATAACTAAAACTTCCTACATACAAAGGAATTGCATAAATTGTAGTTGCATTAAATACAAATAAATAATTACTCCAAGCTACAATTCCGTTTCCTATATTTGTCGTACCCTCACTTGGTAAGTTATTCATATATACCCAACTAATAGGTTGCCCAGCTTGATTTATGTTGTATGAAACCCAAGCACGACCTGAAACATCTAAACAGAAATATATTCTTGTTCCAGAGTTTACTGGTATAACTGTATCGGTAAAAAACTTTGGAGTGTCCATTATTATATTTGAAAATGTATTTGTTCCTGAACCAGAAGTAGTTATATCTATATCGGATCCTCCTATTGAACTAGAAATTGTAAAAGTCAAAGAACTAGTAATTGTTCTAACATAATAAACAACATTGGCTTGAAGTGGGGATGGTAATGCCCCACCAGAGTTTGTAAACATAATAGGCATTCCAAATGTTACTGGAATAGTACCATTATATTGAATTTCATTAGGACCAGTATTTACAGAAAATACAACATTCGTCATTTGTGCTTGCGTAGTCATTGCTTGAGTACTTAGAGCTACAGAAACTTCGCCTGGAATAGTAACATTATCACAATTTCGCATATCATAAATACCATCATAGGGATTATCTTTGATTCCTTCTTCCCATCCTTCGATGACAATGTCTGTTCCTATTTCTGTTTTTTCTATGCGATATGACATTTTTTTATAATGTTAATTAATAATTAAAAAAATTGAAAAAAATTTCCTGAATTTGATATTCCTGCTACAAAGGTAATAGTTCCACTTGTAATAAATGTAGCAATACTATCTGCACCATTTGTAGTGATAGTATTTCCTGTACCTGTAATAGTACAAGTTCCATAATCTGTAGTAGTCCAACGGAGTATTACTATTCCACTTCCTCCATTCCCTCCGTTACCTAAAAATCCTCCTGCTCCTCCACCACCTCCAGTATTAGCAGTTCCATTTGTTCCATTTCCAGCAGCACCTCCATTTCCACCCCCAGAAGTTGCTGTACCTCCAGTACTTGAAGAACCCCCACCTCCTCCACCTGCATATCCAACAGAAGAACCAGAAATAGTATTTGATAATCCACTACCTCCGTTACCACCTACTGTACCAGATGAAGTATTTGCTCCAACAGAACCAGCACCACCACCACCCGCACCTGAATTAAGAATAAGAGTTGCTGTACCTCCTGCAAAACCAGTACCTACTCCTGTTGCAGTTCCTCCATTATTTGCACCACCTCCTCCAGAACTACCTCCTCCTCCACCACTTCCTCCATTACCACCAACTGCTGCTCCACCACCATAACCACCTCCCTCACAAATTATAAAACTATCAAAAGAAGAATTACTTCCTTTTGAACCACTTGCACCATAACCAGCACCATTTCCACCCGCACCTACCGTAATAGTATATGTTGTATTTGAAACTGTAACAGCAGTATTATAAGTATATCCTCCTGCTCCACCACCACCTCCACCGCCATAAAATGAACCACCTCCTCCACCGCCTGCTACGACTAATGCTTTTATTGTTGCCATATAATTATGCTTCTATTGCTAATGCTAGTAAATTCATTTTTCCAAGAGATGCATTGTACTCAAAACCAAGTTCCATATTCTTTGTAAGTATAGTTGTAGTTGGTAGAGCATTTCCACCTTTTGCTACATAGTCAGTACCAAATGTTATTGCACCAATAGTTGTTGGACAGTATATTCTTATTCTTATCTGGTCTCCATCTGAATATGTTGTTGTTGATTTGTTAGCGATAGTTAATGTTCCACTTTGCGCAGTTAAAGTAAATATATCATAAGTATCTTTTTCAGGAGTAAGAGTTGAAAGTGTTGTAGTTGAATATACACGAGCTGAAATTCTTTTATTTGTAAGAGTTTGAGTTGCATCAACTGTAGCTACACAAGTTGTTGTTGTTCCAGGAGTAGGAACTGTAAATGAAGTATCAGAAATAGTAGCTCTTAAATTAGTTGATGTTGTACCTCCAGTATGGAATTTAATTACTTTCGCAGCAGTTCCAGTACCAATACTTAAATCTCCACCTAAGTTATAAAGATAACCACCTAAAGCATTATTTATATTAAATGCAGCATCAGAGTAGGTAGATGAGTTGATACCCATATCAATATAATTAGTTGAGTTTGTTCCAGTATCAGCAGTAGCAATCCAATCAGAAGAAGCAGAAGTTCCATTACTTGCATTTTGAACATTACCTTGAATAGTAGCAGTTGATGTTCCATATCCTTGGTATACATTACCAGTTGATAAGAAAGTTTTTGTTCCGACTCCTAAATTTTTATTTGTATTATCCCAGAAAAAAGTATTATTATCTTGTGAAATAACTCCAGCAGTTCCTGCAAATAAAACAGAACCTAATGTCATATTTGAAAGAGTTGCACCAAGAGTAAATACTTGTGATTGAGCTGTTGCTCCCGTAACTGTACCTGTAGCTAACAATGCTCCTGATAGAGAACTAAGTTTATTATTAAATGTAGTCCAATCTGTTGAACTTAAAGCACCACGATTAGTTGCAGAAGCCGTAGGTACTTGAAGTGTTATTACTGGAGTAGTTGTACTATTTGCTACAGTTGAAGATAAATCTGTACCTGTTGTTCCAAGAGTTAAGGCCGCAACAGATGTAACAGTTCCTGTTCCTACTGATGGAGTGTAATATTCCAAAGCAGTAGCACCTGCATTTACTCTTACTGATTGTCCTGCTGTTCCCAATGTGTCAAGAGGTGCAAGTTTACTATCTAAAGATATTGTACCAGTTGTAGTTATTGGACCACCTGTAAGACCTGTTCCTGTTGCTACATTAGTTACTGTTCCCATTCCTACTCCTCCAACAAACATAACCTTAAGTCCTTTAGTTGTGTCATCAATACGCCCCATTCTTATTTCTTCATTTGCATCATCAGTAACTAGCCCAATAACAGGCTCGTGGTTTTCATCTCTTTTTAATATTTCGTTTGCCATAAATTTATATTGGTAATATTAATAATTCTCCACCATCACAACATCTTAGGGATTCAACCAACCCTGTTGTTTCGTTGTAACCCAATAATGTTTTGGTATCATTTTCGTCAATTTTTGCACTGTTTAAAGTTAAGGCGGCATCTGAACAAGGAGCAACTATATAGATTAAAAGAGCGTCAGTAACAGGGTCTACTCTAACAGGTTCAACTAGTCCTGTAGTTTCATTATAGGCTAACCAAGTTTTTACATCATTTTGATCTATTTTTGCTTGCATATTATAAATAAGATACTGTTATATCTTGTGCGGCAGTTGCTGTAACGATAGTTAAGCCATTATTAAATATTACATCATAAAGAATTGTTGCATTGTTTGCTAATAGAGTTGCAGGTTGAGTAATTGTAGCGATAACTGTTCCTCCTGCTGTTAATCCATCATAAATAGTAATTACTCCAGTTGCTGCACCTTTATTAATTACAATAGCGTGTAAATATCCTTGTCCACTTTTGACTAAAGTAGTTGTTGGTGCAGCTAAGGTAATATTTAGATATTTAGTTAGGTTTGTTGGGGGCATTTTGTTTTATTTTCTCGTAAGCAATTCGTAATGATACTTGTTGACTTGCGAGGCGTTGTTCTCTTTTAATAATATCGACTTCTTTTTCTTTAACTTCTTTTTCTCTAATATTGATAACTTTTAATGCAACTTCATACTCTTTTTCTTTTTCTAAGACTTCTTTTAACTTATTTTTATATATCTCTTCTTCCTCAATTCGTTTATTTCTGGCATTTTCATATTCAACTCTAGCCAATTCCTTAAGACTTGTAACTTCAGATTTAATTTTTTCTATTTTTTGTTCGTCTAGTCTATTTTTTTCAACTATATCTGATATTTTAACTCGGTCTACTTCTAACTCTTGTTCTTTAATCTTAAGTTGCTCGTTTGAAATGAATATGTTGTGTTTATCTATTTCTATTTCTTTCTTATTTATCTTTAATTCAGCCCATTCTTTATCTAAAGGTTTTAAAAGTTCATCTCGTTCACGTCTAGCTTCTTCAATTTCGTGTTTGACTGTTTCTTTTTCCTCATTAAACTTAGCTATATCAATTTGAACTAACTTTAGAGAACTTTCCCGCCAATCATTTAATCTTTTTTCTTCATTGGCGGAAGTTTCTCTTAGTTTATCTACCCTAGTTGCAAGAGAAATGCCATCATCAATTAAACGTTTCCGTTCATCGTTTTTAGCTTTATCTAAATCTTGTTTCTTTGGCAAAATCATAAATTAGTTCATAGTTCCAAGTTCTGGTATTGAGTAGTCTTTAAAGGCTTGCTCTAGGTTTTCATTTCTACCTACAGCTTTACTTCCTTTAAATTCAGAATCACTTACTTTTGGTACATCTTTAACTACCATTTGACTTTTAGGTAAGGCTATTAAACAAGCTTGAGCCACATCTTTATACTCAGTATCTTCGTCATAAGTAGCTGGAATATATCCACCTTTTTTGACTAATTCTTGATATCTCTTTGTTGTAAAGAACCACTTAGTTGCATAATTCTTAGCGAATTGCTTTCTAATACTCTGCACTTGTTCGGGTGTTGTGTCTGGGATTAAAAGTGGAGATGTTGTTTTACTTTTAAAAGTATATTCTTTATTATTCCATAAAGTTGTAAAGTCTGATGATTCGTTTCCGAATTTACCTTTAAACTTTGCAAGACCTGGATTAGTAAAGTAAAAAATTCCCTCGTTGTATAAACCCACACCATAATTGTTTTCCATAATATATTTAATGCACTTCAGGTGGCATAAGACCTATATTAATTTTAATTCTACTACCCTTTTTCTAGCCTTATCACTCTTCTCCTTTTTCAAGAAGAAGAGAGTAAAGCTAGAAATTCTAACTAAAGTTGTACGTTTATCATATTGTACTTGGCACTTGCTGAAGCGACAAGAACTGAACCTATAACTGGTCCTGCTGCTACTGTATAAGTTGCAACTGCACCTGGTGTTGATGATGGAACACATACGTTTAGTCCCATAGCTACTGTACCTGTTGCTAGAACTGCTACTGGACCTTTTACTTGGATAAATCCATAAGAAGGAACTGTTGCTGTTGAAGCTGGGATAGGATAACAAGTTACACCTAGAATTTGTCCTGTTAAGGTTGTTGCGGGAGAGATAATAACACCGTCTGTAGTGAAATCTGTTCCATTTTGAGAACCGAAAGGATTAATTGTAAGAGTGTATCTTGAATCTGTTGAAGTTGCTGTTGTAAATGGATCTTCTAATACTACAGAGAAAGCTGAAGTAGTTGAAGCTGCAGAGTTAGAAGCAATTTTCATTGTCTGTCCAAGTCCTGTACCTTCTACTACATTCAAGTAACCACCAGAAAAGCGATTTGCTAATATTGCTGTTGCACCTGAAGCTATTTGAATAACTTTTCCACCTACAGCTGCTGCGATAGGACCTAATGCTACTGTATAACCTGTTGTACTTGTTGTAGCTGGACTAAGACCTACAGCGTTTGCTTGTGCTGCTGGACCTTGAACTACTACACCTGCTCCTAAGGCTGTTCCTGCGTTTTGAACAAGAACGAACTCACGACCGTCCCCTGAAGCAAATCTTGAACCTACCATTGTATCAAGATTAGCATCACTATTTTTTACTCCACCTGCAACCGTAGTTGTAGAATATAACTCAAATGGAGCACTTTTAAAATCTTTTAATGTACTCATAATTTTTCTTTAATTAATTAATAATGTTAAGCACTTAATGTAATGTTACAAATCCAAGTGTTTGCACTTGCAGTTCGTGTCCAGAACATTTGAGCATTTTTACCTGCTGGAACTGCTGCTGAACCTGTTAGAGTAACACCAGAAGCACCCGCTGTAATTGTAACTGTTTGGTTACCTGTGTTTGCATAAACACACCAGAAGTTATCGCCACTTGTTACACCACTAATTGCAGTATCCATTTGAGTACCTGTTGGGGTAGTTAATGTTCCTGCACCTGTTGTTGAAGCATGAGTGATAAGTCCTCCGATTAAGTTTGCTGCTGTTGGTGTACCGTTTTGAGTTGCAATAGCTGTATTTACTACTCCTCCAAATATTGTACCTGTTGTAGTTCTACCAATTGAAAGTATACCTGTTGATACACCTCCGATAGTTAGATTTCCTGCACCCTTAGCATCTATTGAAAGACCTGCTGCTGCACCTGATGATATTGCTGCGACTGCAACAGTTCCTGCTGCGGTAGCACCTATAACATTTAATCCTGCTGCTTGTGAAGCTGTTGAAGAGTCTACATTAAATGCTGGGTTTGTAGTTCCGTTAAGACCTACAGATAAAGCAGAAGCAGAAGCAGAAGTAATTGTACCTAGAGCTGTAACTGTTGAACCATTGATGGTTGTTGCTGCTGGAAGTGATACTGTTGCTGCACCTGTAAAGTCAACTGCTTTGTTGGTATTTAAACCATTTTGTTGAACTGTAGGATTGTTTGCTTCTATACATATGTCAAAATTTTTAGCCATATATTTTATATTGAATTAAGCTAATAATAATCGACATTAAATTCCTGTGATTCCAGTAAGAACTCCGTTACGCTTTGGAGCTGTACAGATAAGGTTTCCTCCCATAATCATAAAGCCGTTTATTGCTCCTTGATTGTAAGCGTGAATCCAGTCAGTCCAAGTGAAAGCCTTAGTTGCATTAGAAGGAGCATATTCATATACGTTTCCTTTAATTAATTCAGTCTTCAATGATACTGGTGTACCTCTGTACCAATTTAAACCATACCAATGTAAGTAGTCTAGGTTCAAAAGGTAGAAGTTACCTGTAAGAATTTTCTTATCACGGAAGATTGTTAAACCATCCCACACTAGACCCAAGTCTTTACGAGCTGTTGGAGCTTTGTAACCTGAACCTGCGTTCATATTACTAAAGTCAGAGTAAGTATTTCTTTGGAAAGTTTGGAATAATTGTTCACAGTAAGACCAAGTTGTATAGTCTGTAATTGCGAATGTTGGTGCTACTTTACCATCAGTTATTGAGTTAGCAAGTTGACGAATCTTCAAAAGTGAAATTGTTCCACCTGAAGCTGTAACTGTTGCTTTTAATCCTGTGTATGTTGCACGAGAAAGTCCTCCATAGTTTGCTGCTACTGTACCATCATCTACAATGTTTGCTAGACCTGATGGAGCTTTACCACCAAAAGATGTACCATCTCCTTGGAAGAAGTTACCAATGTCATCTGCAGCATCTTGTGCTCTTGATTCCATCATAACTTTAGCTAATTTAATAGTTTGAAGTTTAGTGTTGTTTACTGATAAGTCAGAACCTGCTAATGCTACGTTTGTTGCTACGAATGTAGGATAGAACGACATATTAACAGAAACTTGTTGCTGAGATGTTGGAAGTTGATCGTAACCAGAAAATGCTACTGAAGCAATTCCTTTTTGGTATTTGATTGGGAAGTCCATTCTAAAACCATCCCATTTCTTTGTATTTTCTAAAATGTAACCAAAGAAAAAGTTATCATTCAAAATTAAGTCAACCCAAGCAGGTGCTAAATACTTGTTTGTAGTTGTCTGAATATTTATTGTTGAATTTGAATCCATAATAATAAAGTTAAATTACTAATAATCTATTTAAGGTTTTCTATAAACCTTTCTGCTTCTGCGAAAGTTGAGCGTCCTTGCGGGACACTACTTGTCGTTTCAGCACTATTTCTCATTCCTCGTGAAGCTAGGTCTTTAGCACGATTTGGTTGAGCAGTAGACTTTTTTATATCACTGAATGTTTCCCAAGCGGAGTTCATATCAGGGTAATCTACTATATCGCCATTTCGGTCTTTCGGAGCTATCTTCTCTACGAATGCCACAAATTCTTGACGAGTTTTCTTTGCTATCGGATTATTAGAAGTGATGTCTACATCAAAGTTTTCCTCAATGTTTTCAAATGCACTTTCTAATTCCTCTTCTGCTTCTTGGTCGGCTTGTACATTTGCGTTCTGCCTTGACTCTAGCTCTGCTATTGCTTCGGCTTTTGCTTGCTGTGTGCCTTCCAATAAGATTTCCTTAAACTCTTTAATCATTGATACTTTTTCAGGAGTATCATTGCCTATAAGTCTTGTAAGGACATCATCTACTCGTGTGTTAGGAACTTGTGTTGTCTCCTTAACCTCTGGTGTAAAGTCTGCTAGTCTACGAGAGATTTCTTTCTCAATAAACTTCTGAACTTTAGGGTCTTTGTTAAAGGGCAAAGGTTTTTCAATCTCTGGCTCTTCAACTGTTTCTTCTTTTGTTTCAAAAGTATCTTCGGATTGTTTAAGGTCTTCTGATGAAGTATTACTTAAGTCTCCTAGGAATGCGTCTAACTCTGTTTTATCTTTATCCATATATTGCAAGCTGTTTCACGCACAGTCAGGGAAGCGTATGGTTATAATAATTTACACAGGCTTTGTTTAGAGTCCACTGCCGAGGAACGGACTAATTAAAAAATCTTTGTAGGGATTTTTACACTATTTAACTAACTATTTACACATTTTTTTAAGAGCTTTCATTTTTGAACCGTGTTCTTTCTTTTCAAATTTACCTTTCTCTTCGTATTTTTTCATTCCACCTTTCTTCATTTCGTTTATTTCTTCTTTTTTCATATTATTTTTTCATTTTTAATAACTTAGCCATTTTTTTATCAGTGGCTTCATCTTTCTTCGACCCTTCCTTATAACCCATTTTTTTATCTAAATAATTATCTGCTTTTGAACCTTCATATTTTTTAAGTGCTTTTGTTTTTGAGTTCATAATTTATTGTAATGGTACATTTGATAATGATGCTGATGCAGGTTCTGACGACAAACCTAAATCTGTTCCTTGTGGAGTTGGTTGTCCTCCATCTGGTGGGTTAGCTGGGTTAGCACTATCTTGTGGTTGAGCTTGTTGAGTTTCAGGGAACATCATAGCCATATATCCTTGGGGGTTTTGTAACCACATAGCTGTTTGTTTGGCTGTTTCAATTGGATCGGAATAATTTAATTTTTTAAAGAGTGTAATCGGGTCAAGAGCATTTGCTTTATATAAGTCAATGGCTTGGTTCATTTCTGTAAGCTCATCCTTTGGTTGCATTGAATTAGGGCTAACACTAACCACATACTGTCTCTCGTGTCCTACCATCTGCAAGCCTACATACTCTACGGCACTTGCTTGTCCCATAATCGCAGCGTAATGCTTTTCGTCATAGAACACATAAGTGAGTTGAAGCATCCAATTAAAGAATGATTGAGCTACTGTTTCTAGTGAGTCGCCCATTCCTCCACCGATACGAGAGCTATCGTGTGATTGGTTAAGTATCATGCCTCTCGCTGTAGTATTCTCATCAGGTTGCTGTGCAGTTAAACCTTGTGTGCCATAAATTGAGCGTAGAGTGTCCTTATCTATGTTTTGGCTATCTAGTATCCCATTTGGTAGTGCAGGGGCTGGTAGGCGTTCTACAGAGCCTTTAGGGCCTAGTATAGGGTCGCCTTGCTCTAGTGCATTAGCTCCTTGATGAGCTGTTTCACTTGTAAAGGCTTTGTCATCCATTAAGAGTGAGTTATTGGCGTGGTCTAGATTCTTTTCTATTTGATTATCTCTTTTATTGATTCTGTCTTGGTTAGATATGTTCTGTTCTATCAAGTTAGTGAAGTCGTGAGGTTGCTCTTGCATTGAAAAGACTGATAGGAATGTATAGTTCTTCTGTGGAGTAGCGAAATGATTAGTCTTGCCTTCTTCGTAGTTAAAGAACTCGTTTTTATGCTTTTCTAGGACTTCATTCTCGTAAGTTGTGAAAGTAAACTTATCTGTGTGCCATTCTGTTCGAACAACCTGTGTACCAAGTTTCGAACCAACTCTTTCTTCTATATAAGCTTTAGAACTTGGGAAATCATCAATCAAATCTTGAGCTGTGCTTTGTATTCTTTCTCCTAACCATCCAACAAAGTTACCAAACTCATCTACATAGCCGTCTGGGTCAAGTAAGAAGTTCTTAGGTTTTCGAACTTCACATTTAATTTGATTAGTTTCTTTGTCCCAACCGTATTTCATTACTGCTGTGAAGTATATACCCCAATGCCAAACCATTAAGCCTAGTTTCTTTCTAAGCCCTAAAGTCATAGCCAAGAATTGAAGCACAGTTTTGACATCGTTGGAGGCTTTTTTGCCTTCCTCTGTATTGTCTGAAAAGACTACTGGTTCAGGGTTCTTGGCTAATGCTTGAGGAACAAATGTTGCTGTTGCTTCAAAGAGCAAGTTAGAGGGAACAGTTTTAATGTTTAATCCAGTTTGATTTTGTCTGCCTAATAGGTATTTCTTGTTGAGTTCTTGTCTGCCTTTAATACTACCTTCGTAGGTAGCGTAAGATGACTCATAGTCTCTTTTAAGAGCTAAGAGTTCTTCGTCAGACATTGGTAAGTCTAAGAGGTCTATTTCATCACCTACTATGCCTTCTTCGTTGTATAGAGAATCTGAAGACTTGTTAGTAGGATTGTTTACTAAACTTGAGGGACCTATGACATTTAATGCAAGTGGGTCGTTATCCATATTATTTTATACCAAATCTTTTAGCTTCACTTTTAAAATGTTTTCTTACTTCAGCTTTTTCTTTATAATCAGAACCTCTACGAGCTAATGCTTTAGCACGAGATTGACTTTTCATTGCCTTATAAGCGTTTAAATCCTTTTCACTTTTAAAACTATGACCATATCCTGTTAATTCCATATTAAAATAGACGAAATTCCTTTCGGAACTCCGCCTTTGTTTGGGTTTAGAGTTAATAATACTATCGCTACTTAAAGTATAAACCTCTGTAAAAAATAAGTCAAGCTTTTATACGAGAATCATATAAACTATCGTGCCTTTCTATCTTTTGAATTAATCCTTGACTATCAAAATGAATGATAACTGAGCCGTTCTTTATAGTAAATGCCCCTGAATTACTTAGTTTATTAAACACATCATAAAAATGCTGCCATTGTTTGAATAGTTCGGCATCTTTGGGGGTTAAAAATACTTTAATTTCATTATCCATTATATTGTTCGCCCAAATAACTTGTATCTGGTGTAGTTATTTCTCCATTAAAAGCACGAGGAATGCTTGATAATACAGAATCGTGATGAACTATAGTTGCTAAGTCTTGTGCATATTTATCTAGTCCAGCACGAGCATAGACATAGGCCATCCAAAGGTGATCCGCTCCTTTTCTTTTCCAAATCCATTTCCAACCATACTGAGGGTCATTTTCATCTCCTGTAATTTCTTTTACTCGGTAGATATTTAAAGCGTGTTTAAAGAAAGGTTGCCAGTCGTCTAATTTACCATTAAATACCATTCTCTTTTCTTTTATCTCGTCTACACATTGTTGAATGAATCGGTTGCGGTCTATAAATACTTTTTGGTCGCCGTCTTCGTCTTTCCATTGGATTAAGTTTTGTGTCTTTGATTCTTTGTTAGACCAACATAATACTACTCTACCTTTGTATTTCTGTTGTAGTTTTCTTATACCAATTAAGTCCCCCCCTTGGTCAGCTATTAAAATACTTCTAGGGTATCTCTTTAGTAAATCTTCTATCGTGTCATAAGGGTCATATCCAGCAGTACCATTCTCTTGAGGGCTTTCGCAATATCCATAGTGGAAAGTACCTTGCTTGTTCATTAAAACATAATGTAAATCATGTCCTGTATCTAAACCTATTATTATTCTATCATTCTGTTCGTTTACTTCAGGATTTAAACAATTTATCAATGCTTCTATCTGCATTATGTCATTAGCACTAATAAGCGGTTCTCCTAGCCACTTTTGTTTATAAAGTGTTGGTCGTCTTAATCTATCATCTTCAATCTCTTGTTTAATAACATCAGGTAGCCAACCGTACTTCTCAGCTACGTCATAGTTTACATGAATAGCTAAAACATTTGGTCTACCTTCAACTATCAATCTTTCGTGTACTGGGTCATTAGGAAGTAAACGGTTATATGTATAAATAAGTTTTGAGCCTGGTTTACGAATAGTAGGAGTTAATATCTCAAGACTACCCTTAGTAATTGTTTGGGCTTCTTCAATCCAAGCTATATCTATACCTTCAATAGACTTTACACCTTGTTCGTTATTCCATAATCCTTTAAAGAAAAAATCAGAACCAGTTACTTTATTTGTGATAGAGTTATTTGTAACTTCAAAGTCAGTAAGTCCATACTGTTTTATTAAATCAGCTAGTAGTTGATGTGATGATTCAGCGATAGAGTTTTGAAACTCACGAAAACAAGCTATTCTAACTTTCTTTAAACGAGCTTGAATTATTAAGTATCTTCCTACTGTATGAGACTTTAGTCCATATCGTCCACCATATACAGCAGCCTCTCTCCAATCATTATCAAATAGTCTTTTAAACTCAGTTGGTATTAGTATTTTCTTTAGTGTTTGCATCTATAAATTCTACTAGAATCTGTTGTATAGACTCTCCGTTAGTTGTTATGTCAGTTGCTTGTTTTGCTTTGTCCATTACTCTATCGTGTATTTCTTTAATAGCCGGAACATCTCCTTCAAGAGCTTTTGCGATAAGAACTGGTTTGATTAAAACTAGAGCTTCTCCAAGACCTTCTTTATATTCAGCAATAAGTTCTTTAGTTGCTTTCTTTCTTATTATATCTTCGGGAGTATCTTTTGGTCTGCCCTTAGGATTACCAGAAACACCAGGCTTATATAAGTGCTCTGGTCTGTTCTTTTCTGTTTTAGTTACTTCTTCTTCCATATATTATGCACTATGAAAACTATTAACTTCTTTGGGTGTGGTTGATTTTATATCTAAATACTGTTGGTCTTTTATTTTATTATCTATGATTGTTTTTTGACTAGCAACATATTCTAACAAATCAGTAGACTTATAGCCTCCTATGTATTCAGGTATCATTACTAGCTTAATAGCATTAGAAGCAAAAGTTAATGTGCCTAGTGAGATAGCGATACCTATTATAATTCCTAGTGTGATTTTTTTCATATTATTTTTTTGTTGTTTTACCTTTCTTTTTAATATCTTTAACAGATATAATTTTTAAATCTTCTATCTTTATTTCTGGTTGTTTTATTTCCATTTTAACTCTATTATCTATTTCTGGTTTAAAAAGTATACCCATTAATTTATCATTTACTTCCTTATCTAGTGGTGTTGAGTCGAGCATTAAGAAGTAGTTGTTTTCTCCTTTACGTATTACTAAGTCTAATGGACCTTTATCTGTGTTGCAGATTAAGCGTCTGATCACTTTGACATCAAGGGCTTTCATTACACTATCATCTTGTTTTTTAATTTTTTCCATATTAATATATTTTTTCTAAATTATTAAGGCACTTATTACAAGTTGGTTCATTTGGTCTTATAGGTGGTAAGTGTATGGGTTTTATCTCTCGTCTTGAGAGCCATAACTTTCTCTTTTTACAACTAGGGCAGATTTTTAAGATATTCATAATTTTTTTAATGCTTCTATTGTAAATTCTAATTCATAACCATCTTTTATTTTAACATAATTATATTCAAATAATTTCTCTGAAAGATAATTAGGTAATGGTGTAGCTATTCCATAATACATAATCCAATATTCAGGCGTAATTATACAAGGTGAATTTTCTTTTTGTGGTTTTCTAGTTTTAAGAAAATTTCTGAATGATAATTTCATATAATTATTGAAATGCTGGTTGTTGTTCTTTAATTATAGGCTCATCTGGTAAAAATACAAGAGCCGAACTTGTTAAAAGAGTTGACGATATACCGACCGCATTTCTTATAGCATTTTTAATTACTGCACTTGCATCTACGATATTTGTATAATCTAATTCATTTGGTTTTCCCATAAATCCAGCATTTTCTATAATTTGTAAGTATGGAGTAGTTAGTGCTTTTTTCATTATATTACCTGCAATAGTATCCTGTAGATTATCTGCAACTTGAATTAAACATCTACCACCTCCATCAACTACTCCATACTTTAGAGCTAACTCACTTGAATGGATAGCATCATAAGTTTTTAGAAGTTTGTAAGATAAGTCTGTTTCACTATTTGCACCTAATTTTAGTATAGCTGTTTTATTGTTTAGCCAACCTAAACGTAATTTACTATCATCAGTTCCTTGTTGTTGTAATTGAGCTATGTGTTCGGTTATGTCTTTAGTTCCAATCAGTATAGTTTCTTCTGAATCTACTGTTATTTTATCACAAGTTCCAAGTACTTCCAAGTTCAATTTATTAAACGACATTCCTTCTTCTATCACAGTAGCACCTACACATTTAGCAAAATCTTCGTAATAATATTCTCGCCATAGTTTTGGAACTTTTATTATACAGATATTAAATGTATGACCTTTATGTAAGTCTATAAGCATTTGAGCTATTCCTGCGTCCATATCTGATGTAAATATGATTAAGTCTTTTTTTCCATCTAATTCCATTTGATTAAGAATTGGATTTATATCATCATCAATCATTATTTTCTTTTTAGTTACAAGGATTGTAGGCTTTTCGTAGATTGCTTTGTTTTTATCATTATGAAACATATATGGAGATAATATACTAGCCATATCAAATCTGACACCGTCTATAACTCGGTAAGAGGTTTCATAAGTTCCGCTTCCTTCACACTGGATTATTCCCTTTGCACCTATCTTTTGGTATATTTTTTGTAAAAGTTTTCCTATTTCTGGGTTTTCTGAAGCTGTCGTAGCGACATTTTCTACTTCATCAACAGTTATTTGTTTAGTTTGTTTATCTATTTCTCTTTCTATCAAAGGAATTAAGGCATCTAACTCTTTCTTTAAGGTTAGTTTATTTATATCGGCTTCGTATCCTTGTTTTAAAATCTCATTTAAAAGTAATAAGGAAGTTTTACGAGAATCTCCTGATAGTTTGTCTTGGCGTTCCATTAGTTCAAGAACAAATCCAAAACCTATTCTTTGCCCAGGAGAAGTAATTTTAATATCTTTTAGAATAGTGTAGGCATCATTTGCTATAAGATGTCCTGGTCGCATTCTACTTTCAATGATTACATTACTTCCTCCTCCTCCGTAGGTACTACGAATTAAGTCAGTAGCGATTTCTACACCTTCCATTAATTCTATTATTGCTTGGTCTTTGATTATATTATTATTCATTTTTATTTAATCATTTGATAATGGATCATATTTGTATTCGTGCCATATATAGTTTGGAATTGGTATATTCTGTAAAACTTGGCGTAAATGGTATGACATAAATTTATTGTTATCTACTCTGCCTTCATCATTTATTTTAAAGAATTTCTTTATGTGACAGATTTTACAGACTTCAAGCACTCCTGTTTCGTATTCTCTTGCTACTTCAAATCTATGTAAATAGCCCTTGAGACACTTACTGTTTTGCCAGAACGGATGATTAAGCTTCATTTCTTTTAATTGCTAGAATAAAATCATCATTCTCTTGGATTAGAAAGATTTTACTTCCATCTTTTTCTACAATTTCCTCTATCCCGAATAAAGTCCAACCAATTGTATCTCCTTTTTTAACTTTTGTAACTTCTTCTCCTATTGCTAATACCTCACCATAAAGACAATATATAGCTTTTTCACCTACTATTTTACCTTTTAATTCAGGTTTCACGAGTATATTTTTACCAAATGGAATCCATTGCATAATTTTATTTATCTTCAATTAAATCATTAATAATTTTCTCTGTATCTTTTTTAATGTGTATAATTTGAGCCATTTTAGGTTCTTGAGTTAATGGTGCAAATTTTCTACCTTCTTGGTGTAAACCTTCAATTTGTTCGTTAGAAGGTTGCCATTCTGATAGTTTATAAAGATTCCTAAACCTCTTTATTAGGTTCATTGTTAGTCATTTCATCTGATAATGGAGATTTTATATCTTCTTTAACAACTTCTGGTACAATTACTTTCTTTTGAAGTACCAATGATGGTTCGTCTGTAAAAGTAACAACTGAAGTTCCATCTTCTTGTTTTATAGTTATTGGTCTTTTGTTTATTATGAGGTTTAACTGTAATGAGAGTTTCTCTAGTAATTCATCTACCCCGTTTTTAAATGCTAGTTGATCTTCGCTTGATACCTCTTCTAAAATATACTCTTGTTGTGTGTTCATATTTTTATTAAGTTATTTGTTAATATATTAATTATAATACTATCTGTTAATTTTTGCAACTTTTTTACTTATAAACTTCTACTTATCTTCCACCATTTCCTTCTTAAAATCCACTATGCCTAGTATATTACCTATTTTTGTATGGAGGGATTTTAGTTCTTGTTGAGTTAATGCTATTGCAGGGCTAATCATATCTAATCTATAATAAATAGGACCTTCTCTATCTCTTGTTTTTGTTATTTTAATCATATACCTATTTTATGTTATTAATAATGTTTATTACATCTTCTAATGCCATATTATGTGAGCCTTTAACTAAAGAAGTTATATTGTTAGCATCTGGTATATATGCAAGTTTTAATTCCTCTATCTCTTTAACAATCATTACTTTAAGTTCTGAAACAAGTTTTTGGGAGTAGGAGGAGATATTTATTTTATCTTGTTTATAAAACTCAATAATATCTGTAATATAACTTTCTTCGTACAAACAATCTGTTTTTCCTTTTATGTGTTTATTTAAAAAACTTTCTATACCATCACATCCTACTTCTCCACAACCACCACAAGTTTTACAATATATTTCATCACAAATACTACTTTGTATTTCTTCTACCTCAGTATTCTGAGGGGTGACGTTAGAAACACTCTCTGGGGTGAGGTTAGGGGTAGGGTCTTTACTCATTATAGATTCTATAACTTTATCTATTAAATGATGAATTGCTACTTGTGGAAATGGCGCAGACAGAGCTAATTCAATTCCTTTATTTATATTTACTTCCATCTCATCTCTTTCTAGGGGAATGGACTGGGGTTCAAATGGTTTACCACAATTACAGCAAAGTTTTCTAGTTCCTTTTACTGTATGTCTTGATGTAAATGATGGACTATTACAACATTTTGATTTTTCGTTTGAGTTATTCATATAGTTAATTAGACATTTATCAATTTGTTTTAGATGACCTTTTAGTGTTTTTAATTTAAATATAAGATAATCTATCTTTTCTCTACAATATGGTTCACTACACCCAAGAAAATCTATATCTTCATAATACATTTTATCAACTTCTCTTGAATAATCTTTTATTGAATTTACAATTTCCATTGCATTTATTTTATCTTTTTTTATATATATTTCTTCATCCTCTTAATCTATGATGGGGGGATTCTACTTATTACATTGATAATGGTCACACGAATATACTTCTTTTTTACTAACTTGGCAGTATTTTTTACCTCTTATTTTTGAACCATTTTGATTATTACAAATATAATGGTCACAACTATAAACTTGTCTATTTCCAACTCTGCAATACTTCATATATTTCTTAGATGGCTATTACTCTTTAATAATTTTATACCCATTGTCTTTTAATAACTTTATGGCTTCTTTTTCTGCGGAGGTTTATTCTGGTTCTTTAATTTCAAGTTTCCCATCTAAACAAATTGGCTCTTTACTTATAGTTCTTCTTGCTTTGATAGATAGACATTTAATATTTTGATATACACAACAAAATGCGGAATATGAGATGTCCCCAGCGGTGATGTCCCCCCAAGCGGTGATGTTCCAAGCGTTGATGTTACGAGCGTTGATGTTACGAGCGGTGATGTCCGAAGCGTTGATGTCCACAGCGGTGATGTTACGAGCGTTGATGTCCACAGCGGTGATGTCCGAAGCGTTGATGTCCCCAGCGGTTACTATAATACTCGCTGATATTGAGATAGAACACTCAAATGTTACATCTCCTTCTATTGCTAATACTCCATTTTTAATGTCTTTAATAACGTCTTCATTTGTTTTATATATTTTAACCATTATTTTTTACCCTTATAATTATCTGTTAATTTATGACAATCCCGACAGAGTGCCACACCATTTTCTAAAACATATCTTAACTCAGGATATTTAGCCCAAGATTTTATGTGATGAGCTTCAAGATAAATACCTCTTATTCCACAAGTTTGACATATCCAATTATCTCTATTAAATACATCAGAACGCCATTTTTTGTATCTGGGTTCTGCTGGAGAATGAACATCTTTACTAATTCCACCTTTCCAATTAAAATGTTTTTCTCCTAACATACTTGTTCTACTTTTACCCAACCAGTATCTTCTTGGATTTTTGAACGCAGATTCTGACATTCTTTTTTTAGTTTCACTAGAGCGTTTTTTCCCTTTATTACTTTCGCTAATTTTTTTATTCCATTCAAGTGAATGTTTTTTACCCTTACCACAGATACTAATTTTATTGCGAGTTTCAGTAGACAAATGCCTTCCTTTCATCCAAGTATTTTTACCCTTCATAGAATTACTTATTTTTTGATTATGTTCTATTGTGTGCTTCATACATAATGTTTTAGATGGCTATTTACCATCGGTTAAATCTTTTAATTTTGATGAAATGTTGTCTAATATAAATCTTTCCCTACAAGCATTCCAACCATTAGACCAATGCTTCATATCTTCTATCTCCTTATCAGTTGCAGTTGGTTCACACTCACCAGTTGCGTAATGTGGTATTTTACTTTCATAATGTTCCACAATTATCTTTATAAGTGAGATTTGGATATGTTTCTTTAATTGTGGGTATGCCTGTTTAAATGCTATAAATATCTTTTCATCTCCTAAAGCACTTCTTTCATATGATTTTGGTAAATAAGTAGCTATTTCATTCCAAAATATAGCTAATTCACTATCAGTCCTTTCCTTCTCACCTTCCTCTATAAAGTTTTTAATTTGATTGGTCATAGTTATTCATTTCTAGCTCTCTTGAGCCAGTCGTTAAATCTTTCATAAATATTATATTTATCCTCAACTTTTTCTCCTTTCCAATAAAATCCTTCTTTATTTATTACTATAACTGGTTCATTTTCAATGTGATAGTGAAAATGAATTTGTTCAGGTTCTTTATTAAATTCTAAGTTTTTAATGTTTTGGTTCATATTTTATTTATAAATATCTATTTCTTTAAAATTATTAACAACACTATAATTACTATTAAAATTTTTTCCATATATTAATTGTAATGATATGCCTGTGGGGAGGAATAACTGATAGTTATTAAAAGGATACACTTACTTCTAGCTCATCTGCTAGCTTGATTCTCTCCAGTTTAGGGTATATAGAAATCGTCATTTCTTTTCCTAACCCCCCATAGACATACCATTGATTAATTATAATACTTCCTTTAACTTCTTAATATAATCTCTAGCTTCTTTTTCGTTACTAAATTTCATATCATTAAGTTTTGTTACTATTGTTACCTTTACACTTCCATCTTCTGAAACATAGAAGGCATATTGTGTGGGGATTTGTTTGTAGATTATTGGGGATTTCATAAAATTATATATCTCTTTTAACTGAAAAATTATTTTTAATCTCAGTATCCTTATAAACAAAAATATTATCCATAAGTGTTTTTTTACTTTCACTATCTACTTTTAAACAACACAAAATAGTTGCACTTAAATGATTCCATTTATCAACTTCCCAAAAATCCTTATTGAAAGTAATAGATATTTGAGTATTATTAATTTCCATTGATTTTATCGATAATGGATCTAATTTATTTAAAATATACCATAATAAATCTTTAATTATTTTTTTCATAAAATTTCTTATACTTATTTAATAAACTTCTTTAAAAAACACTCTCTATTGTAATACTTGCGACCTGATTCTAGCCTTGATTGAGTTGTGTAAAACTCTTTGTTACACCCACAGATACAAGTTACTAATACTTTAGATTTGTGGGGAATTTTTTTCTTGTCTAATTTTGCTCTAATATAAGTCATAAATGAAAATTGCTGTTATATACACGATTGGGATTGCTAGGATTAAAAGTATCAATCGCCAGAATATTTTTTTATACTTAATCTTTTTTTCGCGTTCTATAGCATAGTTTCCTTTGATAGACATTTCTGGGTAGTCTATTATTTCATTGTCTAGTTTTTGGAGTTCTATTTGTCTACGGCGATCAGCAGACTTAACCTTATGAAATATGTTTTCGTCTATTGTTTTACTAGTACCGATTATTTTTTGTATTTTTTTAGGTATCATTTTTTGTATTCGCTATATGATAATTTATTAAATTGCTTTTCTTCGTCACAAGGAAATGGAATATGCAAACCGAACTCTTGCCCTAGCCATTTATTCATTACATCGTAAACGGCGTCAATATCTTCTTGTTTTGATAGTTCAGTTGTGCTTGCTTTACCTAATACGACCTTTTGAATTTCTTTCCATATAATCTCTTTCACATTTGACATTGTAGGGGTTATTTCTACCTTGTGGATGTGTTCCATCACATTTTGGAGGTATGTCCCTCTCGTTCTAATTCTTTTGCTACGAGCGAAAAATAGAGGTGTAGAGCATTGTTCTGAGATGATGTTCGGTAGCTTTTAGGCTTAACTTCTTTGAGATACTCATTTATCTTTTCAATAACATTTTCTGACTTTAAAGTAGACCAGTTTTTTATTTTATTATAGACATCTCTATCAATTGAAGTTTTCATATAAACTATCTACGGCTTGTTTTATAACTTTCTTCTCACTAATTTTTAATATCTTTTTTAACTTTTTTATTTTTTTGTCTGTTTCTAGTTCGTGGCGATAAGTTCGCGGGATTAATTTTGTCATATATTTTCTACCAATTAATTTTTATAATATTTTTAGGAAGTTTCGGCATTACACTTTCTATTTCTTTTTTACTAAATCCGGCAATTCCTTGACCTACTGGAGTTAAGAGAAACTCTTTATCGGGACACCACTCTGCCATTTGTATTAAGTCTTTGAAATTTTCTTTAATATCTTTTAATGGGAGTTTTTCCATATTTATACCGAGTGTCGGGAAAGCATAACTTTTAAAATCATCTCCTACTCCTTGTATTCCCCGTCCTTTACCCCATATTGCTCCGAAGTCTTCATAAGCTTGTTTTGCTGCACCACCGAGATGGTTACCACTTAGGTTAGATCCAAATATGAAAACTTGTCCGTCTTTTAATTTAGTAATCATATTAATATTCAGATTTAGGAACTTCTCTTAAGACCTTTATTTTACTTGCACGAACTTTACCATCACAATCTCTTGAAACAACAATATCTTTTTCATCTACTTCACATTCAAGTAGTGCCATATTTTCAAATTCTCTTCCAAATTTTAAAGCCCATAATTTATGTGATATATGAATTCCTTGTGAACAACTATCGTCTTGATTTTTTGAACATACTTCTTCTTTTGTTTCTCCAATTATGTATTTAAAACTATTATTATAATTAGAATAATATTCTCCATCTTTTGATTTATGGACTGCCTTATACATTATTATTTTCTTATTTTGTTCTTCTGTAGGGTATATTTTTTTATATGTTTCAAATTTAGGATTTTTATTTAAACTTAATTCTTCTTTTATTTGTATAAAACTTGTTTCTTTTGAAAGTTTCATATCAATTTTTGAAGTACCTATTTGTCTTATCATATTTATACCTAGTGAAGTTACTTTTTTAGCATTATATAAGAAACAAATACAAGCCATACCGAATAGTAAGATGGTTGCGTTGCCATAGACAGATTTGATGGTTGCGTTGTCAGAGACAGATTCGATGGTTGCGTTGTCAGAGACAGATTCGATGGTTGCGTTGTCAGAGACAGATATGATGGTTGCGTTGTCAGAGACAGATATGATGGTTGCGTTGTCAGAGACAGATTCGATGGTTGCGTTGTCAGAGACAGATATGATGGTTGCGTTGTCAGAGACAGATATGATGGTTGCGTTGTCAGAGACAGATATGATGGTTGCGTTGCCATAGACAGATATGATGGTTGCGTTGCCATAGACAGATTTGATGGTTGCGTTGTCAGAGACAGATTCGATGGTTGCGTTGTCAGAGACAGATATATAAGCATTATCAAAACTTCTATTAACATAAATACTTTCTTTTGTATCTTTAATTACAATTCTTCCACTAAAATCACTTTTTATTTTATCAAACTCTTTTTGTGTGTTTATTATTTTTTCCATAAATTTTTTTAAATTAATAATCTACTCTCTATATTATAGCAATACTTTGCAAATTTATAACTGTGCATAACTTTTTAAATTAAACTCTCTAAATATGCGACTATTTTTTTTTCATTACCTTCCTTATATAGTTCTATCATTTTTGAGTAAAATATTTCATCTGCCTTTATTGATTTGTATTTTAATTGGATCAATTTTTGCACATACTCTTTTCCATATTTCTTTTCCATAGCCAGAGTGTAATTTATTTTTACAAACTCTTGATTATATTTACAGTTACATTTACCTGCTTGTCCGTGCATATTTATCGGGTGGTATCTTAGTAGTGCTCCACCTGTGCTATCTGGTATAAAATGACCGCATTGGAATTGCTGAAATTCTGTATAATCTCCACAATCAAAACAATAACCACCTATTATATATTTCTTTATACTATCTCTTTGTCTTATAAAGTCGTGAGATAATTTTGTTAATTCTTGAATTAATTTTTTTAGAGAAGTTTTAGATTTCTTTTTTAGTGGAGTTTTTTTTAACATATAATAGTTTTAGTTCTTGTTAAGGAACTAATTAAAAGGTATATCTTCTGGTTTAATTGGTTCTTCTGGATATTTTGATACTTCGGGCTCATCATCTAGTTTTAAATCATCTTCTTTTGCCTTTTTATAAGTGTTTAGTTCTAAATACAAAGTTCCTTTTTCTTTACTTTTTTTAAGGTCTAAATTTACCCAACCGTCATTATTATGTTTGTTTAAAAATGCAATAAAATCTGTTACTTTAACTGATATTTTTCCTTTAACCCAAGGGGCTTTATCTTTAGTGTTTTGGTCTGGTAATTTAAATATCATTCCATCTACGAATACTTTTTCTTTTTCCATATTATTTTTTAGTTATTTTTATAAATTTTATTAATTAAATGGTTCTTCTCCATCTGCTTCTGCTTTCATTGCCTTTGCATTTAGGTCGGCATAATCTTTCTTATTCATTGGCTTTGTGTAAGTTGGTTCTGTTTGAATAACTTTTTCTCCCTTATTTGCGAAATTTGCGTCATCATCTTGTGCTTGTAGTAGGAATAGACTTTGTAGAGCATATCTACGGTAGTAAGTTATTGCACTTCCCATTTTCTGTGGATCTTGTAAGTCTGGGAGTGGAATTTTTTCTTCTAATATACAATGTTCTATTTTTTCTTCTCCTTGACTATAAGTTTCACATAAAACTGTTTTTATTGCAGGTTTACCATTTATTTCACTTAATGGTTGCATAACAGTTATTCCATATTTTTCTAATAAAGGTAAAAGTTGTGCGATTATTTGGTTTACATCAAAATACTTACTATTAAAGAAAGGATTAGTTTCCGTTTTACTTAATACTCCTATTTCTGTTTGAATTTTTAAAATTTTGTCCATATTATAATTCTTTTTCTAATGTGTTAATAATTGACTCTACTACTTCTTGATAATTTGTGTCGGGGTTGTAGTTTAAAGTTCTTGATATTTCTGCCCCGTCTGGTCGTTTTACTGAGATTATTATTTTATGTTGCATATATTATTTTAATAAAATTCCAATAATAAGACCTACAATAAAGAAAGTTAAACATACTATTCCTTTTGCCGTATCTGAATTTTTGTTTTTCATATAATTATTATTTATAAACCTCATAAAGATTATGTCCTTCATATTCTTTGTTTGGTAATTTATGATATAACTCATAATATGAGTATCCAAGTTCTCTTAATTTAATAAATCCACCAATTTTTATAATTTCTAAATATGTCATTAAATTTTTTATTTCCATATAATTTAAAAATCATTATCGCTTATAATATCTGTATCTTTTATCATTTTTGTTATTTCTTCTAAAGATAAATTAGACAACCAATTTTCAAACATATCTTCAAAGTTATCTTTAGTTACCCCACGACCATTTATTTCTCTTTTTTTATTAACTAGATATTCTCCTAACTTTTCTATTACATTATCACTATCAAGCAATCTGTCCTTTATTATTCCTTCATTTGGTTCTTCGCCTGTTCCGTTACAATGTTCACATTTTACCCAATCGCCTGTTCCACTTTCTAAATTATGGTCTTCATTTAAATAGTCTTCATTCCCCCCACCTTCTCCGTTACACTCTAAACATTTTTTTGCTTTTTTTAGTTCTTCCATATTACATTGACAATATTAGTGCGAATAATGCGACCCCTAAACTTATAAATAATAATCCGTTTGTTAACTCCTCTTTTTTAATTAATTTATTCATATGTCTATTATAGCAATACTGCAATACAATGCAAGTAAATTTTTACCTTAAAATAACTATATATTATAATGGTTAAAAAAGTTATGCACAGTTTTTATTTTTTATTTAAACTATTTCTAATAAACATTTGCTTTATTTCTTCTCGTTGCTCTGGGGTAAAACTACCGTATATTTGTAACATAGATAGCTGGGAATTTTTAACTTCTTTACTCATTATTATTCGGGAGAGTCTTTGTGGGTTTATTTTTTTACTCATAAATTAAATGCTCCTAATATTTTTTGTTGATATTCATCATAATCTTCAAATATTCCAGTTTTACCATCAAAAGACATTTCAATCATTCCAACTCTTCCGTGTCTATTTTTTCTTATTGACCATTTCATTTTTACTGGACTACCTGAATTAATTTTATCTTTCCAATCTTTTATACTTTCTTCTCCTATTCCTATTTCAATAGCTAAATCAGCTGATGAAGCGATAGCACCAGAACCCTTAAAACTCATTACAACATTATCGCCTGTTCTTGCTCCGTCATTTGATATTTGAGATAAAGTCATAATTGGAGTAGCTAATCTTTTAGCACATTGTTGTAATTCCAATGCACAATTTGTTATTGTTTCATATTCTGAACGAGATCCTTTTATTGTCATAATCTGTATAAAATCTACAACAAATAAATCAACTGGGTTTGTTATATTTTCTTCATACATTGAAAATAATATTTCTGATAATTCAGACATTCCAGTATGAATTGATAAATTACTATTTATTATTTTTTGAGTATTTTCTTCAACTATTTTTTTATCTTTTTGGTAACCCTTAATAATACTAAGTCCATTATCGTTACTCATAGTTCCAAGTAAACGAGATAATATATCAACTGAACTCATTTCAAGAGAATAGAATACTACTCTCTTACCTTGTTTTATTAAGTTTGAAACTATATTTAAACTTGTTGCAGTTTTACCCATACTTGTATAACCACCAATTATCCAAAAATGTCCTTTTCTTAATCCATCAATAACATCATCAAGTTTTTTATAACCTGTTGAAATTCCAAGTAGTTCAAAACCATTTGCTTTTTTTTCTTGATATTCTTGTTTTCTTTCTTCAAATTCTTTTAAAACAGATTGAATATCATTTTTTGAACCTTCTTCATTTCTTATATTTGATATTATATCTCTTTGAATACCAGATATATATTCTCTAACATTTTCTGATGGTAATTCTTCTACACCTTTTTGTAGTATTGTCCATAATTTAATAGCATTTGATACATCTTTTAAATCTTTACATATAGGTTCAATATCTCTAAAAGATAAATTACTATTGTTAAGAAAATCAAAATTTATTCCTGCATTTTTAAATTCAATAAATTCATTTTTATCATTTCTAAAACAATCTACAATTATTTCAAAATGTTTTCCATAATATTGAAAATCATTTTTATTTATTAAAGTCATAGCCTTAGATATAAAATTTTGTTTTATTCTAATTCTACTAATTAGCTCTATTTCAAATATTTTAGATTTTATTTTTAAATCAATTAGTTTCATATTATAGTTTTATCTCATCTGACATTTGAGATAGTGTTTTAGGTGTTTCTTTCGACCGCTTTGATATTTTATACTTTGCGACATATTTTTCTGACATACATAAATCAAAACTCATTTTATTGTCATCTTTGATTGCTTTATCGTTTATGAAATAGTTAAACAATCCTTTGAAGTCTGAAATAGTAAATCTGTCGCGATTATAAACACTTCGTATTGGGTAGTATATATTTTTCATTACTACATCGTTTATATTTACTTTCAAATATTCGGCGATAGTTTTTTGCCAAAGTAAACCAACTTTTATTAGTTCGGCATTTTCTTCTTTAGATATTTTAGGTATTCTTTTCTTACTTATAGGATTTCCTTCTGTGTCTACATTTACATAGTTATACATAATTTCTTCTAAGCTAGCTAATAATAAACTCCCTTTCTTTTGTATAATTTCTTTCTTTCTTTTGTGTGTTAACACGCCTTTACTAGTTTCGGTTAACACGCCTTTACTAGCAGTAGTAAATACGCCTTTACTAGTTAACACGCCTTTACTACCCCATTTTTCCCAGTCTTTATTGAACCTATATTTATTATTTTCCTTAATAATAATCTTTTTAAATGTAAGATTTTTTATTGTTTTTACTACTGTTGGTCTTGATAATCCTGTCCATTTCTCAAATTGTGATAAAGAGATAAAATCTTCCTTTTTTTGAAATCCATATGTTTGCCTTATAACCCAAAAAGTTATTTGATATTCTGAGCCTAGTAAACACGCCTTTACTAATGAAGAAATAATCTCATTTGCTATTGAAGTAAAACCATTTTCTTTCTGTGGACTAGCCATAAAATTACTTAATTATATGTTCACAAATTTTTATAAACGACTTTTCAAGATTATCGTGCCACCAATTTTTTTCTCTTAAATGATTTATCCAACCCCACATAGAAAAAGAGCCAGGAGCGTCATTTACATCTCCTATTTTTTTTACCTTAGATATATTAAAAGTATAAGTAAAACGACTACTTACTTTAATAAATATAATTCCGTCTTTTTCCCATATATCCATCTTATTTAATTGTTCGCTTGTTCAATCTATCCCTTTTGCGAGTAGATAGACTGAACGAGCGACGCAAAAGTTAATCTTACTAATGTGGCGACTAACCACTTTTTATATTATACACCTACTAATTTTAAACGCAACTAAAGTTGATCAGCTAATGTTTTAATAATCTCTGCATATTCTTTTGATGTTTTTATATGAAAGCGTTTTGGCTCGCCCTTTTTATAAGGCACATCTAAATAATCAAGGTGTGAGTCCATTGACGACCAAGTTAAACGAATTGATTTCACTATTTCTTTACGGTTTTTACATTTATCAATCATAATATGTTATCACAATGCCTCTATAAAGCTCTACAAGGCTCTCAGAACGACGAAACTATACAAGGTGGACTAATCTTCTAAACAAGACCAACACACCCATTTTTTGAGCAATTTAGACCAATATGTTGCTATACATTTTTTACCACAATTATTGCAGTTCATTATTTTGTGAAAGTTATAGGAGCGACGACTGTTTTACCCCTTTTACTATCTATTAAAAAGAAAGTTTGCTTTGGTTTATCAAAGGTTGCCTTTATACTTTCTGCATAATTATTAAATCCGATCATCGACCCGTTACAAATCCAATACCCACCATCTAAGAATTGGTGAAAATGTCCGAAACAATCAAAATCTACATTGCGAGTTTTATTCCATTGTGCGATTGCTTTATTTATTGGAATTGTTATTCCACCAACTCCACCACCATAACTTAAATTATGTCCGTGATGAAATCTTAATGTTTTGTCATAAACTTGCACGAAAGAAAAATAACCACGGGGAATAATAAACTCTAGTCTTTTTTCTTTTTTAAAATAACTAGCGATACTTCTATACATATAATATTCCAAAGAGTTACCTGCTTCACTTGATATTCTTTGTTTTTTTGTCATTCTACCGTGATTACCAGAGTGGCACGGAATTATTATTTTAAGTTTTGTATTATCTAAAAGGAATTGAATACCAGAAGTAATTAAATCTTGAGCAAAACATATTTCGTCTGCTGGTAACATAGTATTTGTTTCTGCTAAGTCTTCGTGAATTGTATTTGAAATAAAATCTCCAAGCAAAGCTAAAACTAGAGTATTTATAGTTATATCTTTTTCAAATATTTTTATAAGTCTAAGTGCATTTTTAAAAAACTCTTCTGCTCTCTCTTTTGCGACTACTTCGTTAAATTCGTTTACATAACCAATTGTTGAAGCATCTACTTTTTCGCCTAAGTGCCAATCAGAAGCTAAGATAACGGCAGTTGCTTCGGAATGCACAGATTTATGTTTTGTGATTTTAAATGTTGTTACTTCTCTAACATTTGAAAGTATATCTAATGTTTTAGTTAGTTTTAAGTTTTCATTTAAAAGTTGCTCTATGTTCCTCTTTGAGTGTTGTAGTTCGTCGCCTTTCTGTTTTTGTATTTTAAGTTCATCTACACTTAATCTTTTGAACTCTACTTTATTTGAGCCACCACCTTCTTTTTGTGGCAATCCTATTT
>Ga0302292_1000237_pt1 | contig 38410 bp, 27 predicted proteins | sample III_Fen_N2_1_FD_194553 | JGI IMG/M metagenome (GOLD analysis project Ga0302292, IMG submission 194553) | Peat permafrost microbial communities from Stordalen Mire near Abisko, Sweden - III_Fen_N2_1 | ecosystem: Environmental > Terrestrial > Soil > Wetlands > Permafrost | place: Sweden: Abisko...
CATCAATAGTCGAAGATTGTAAAGAGCTTATCAGATTGCTTGTGAGTATTGTGAAATCCACAAAAGAAACCGGAGAGAAAAAGTAATTGTCAATTATCAACTTTCAATTGTCAATTTTATAGTAGTCCCGCCGGGAATACAATCTAAATACTGAACAATAGTTACTTAAGCCTCACATTTGCTTTCAATGGCAAGAATAATGGTAAGAATAGGTTTTCTTTGCTGATTGCTAGTAAAAAATCATAGATAGCTTATCCTTCAAACAAGACCATTTTATCTACTATTTTCAAGAATAGAAAGTGTATTCGAACGCACTTATTTCTTCAAACTTTATTTATCTTTACTTTTTGCAGGTAAATTTGTTTAAGCGGTTGGGATATTTCCTTACCGCTCTTTTTTTGATTTATAAATTTTTTATTCTTCATTGCCGACTACATCAAAACCAACGTAAATTTACATTAAATCTGCATGCAGCGCACAATATATGTGCCTGCATATAAGAGACTTACATGTATGAGACGTGTAAAATTGAGGACTTTTCGCAAAAAACAATTGTCAAATAAAATCACAAACATCTATTTTTCAGAATTTTACAAACTCCTTTAGTATCAATTCATATTACTTTTATATGAAATTCTATATTTGCAAACAAACAACTACTGGAGTCACTACACAAATAATATAGCTCAATCTACTATCTGGATACATTTCTGTAAAACAGCAAATACAAGATCATAAAAACTTACACCCAAAATGTTTTCTAGAAGCACATACATCACTTCGCTCATTTAAGCAATCACAGAGTCAATTGACTCTGACGCCATCTAATAACTTTACAGGTCAATTGGAGTATCGGACGGGAAATAAACTTTCCTTTATAGTATCCCTATTTATCAATTACGTTCTGTTTTAGGGAAATCTATTTGTTACGATCTAGCACCAAACTCAGAGGCCGAAATTTGACTGCCCTTGACTTCGATGTGAGTGATAATTATTTCATGGTCAAAGTTGTAAAACTGAAACTATCATCCAACTATAAATCAATCAATTACGAAAAATATTATCTTACTCTCAGGAAACATAAAACGATCTATTTAGGTGTTTCTTGAAATAAATTATAGTCATTTATTTGACAATGATTCAAATAAAATCGAAAAGTCAATTCAAATTCAATGAATGATTTGTAAATTTACTTCTAATATTTTGCAGTTTTGTATTTGTTGAACTTATAAGTATAATAGTATGAGAATTTACCAACAGTTATAAATACTGGAATAGCCTTTCAAGTGTGAAGCTATTCCATAAAAAATAATTGTTAGATATATAGCACACCTTTGTTAGTGCTTGTTGGTATAATTAGTTTCTCGCTATTATATTGTTCAAAAAAGTATTATCTATTGACTGAATTTTGCTATTAAAAAATGTAGAGCAATACGATTGAAGTTCTTAGTATTTTATAAGCATTTGTTTTAAGAATAATCGATACTCGTTTGGGGTCATACTTTTTTTCTTTTTAAAAATACGAATGAAATTAGATATATTATTGAAACCGCAAGTGTAGCAGATTTCAGCTACTGTATGACTTGTTTCTGAAAGTATTTGACATGCCTTAGCAATACGCAAGTTCGTAACGTAATCAATAAAGGTACAGTTTGTTTTCTTCTTAAAAAAATGACTAAATGCTGATTCAGACATATTTACAAGTGCTGCAACATCGGATAGTTTGATTGAACTCTCAAGGTTTTCTTCTATATATGCACATGCTTTAGCAATACGACGACTTTTAGATGTTCGAATTGTATCGTTTGTGTCAAAGATATTACTTACTAATATGTGTCTTTCTGCTGTTGATAAATCGTACAATATTGAAAGAAATTCCATTACAGTATGAAATCCCTGCATTTTTGTTAGTTGTATAATTTTCTCTTTAATGTGCAACTTTGTCTCCAATGAGAAAGTTAAACCTCTTTGAGACTCAAGCAATAATTGCTTTATAGGAGCTAATAGCCGTTTTTGCAAGATTGGAAAATTAAGTAGTTGGTCTGAAAACTGTATTGTAATAACATGATTACCAGTTATAATTTCACCTTGCCATGCATGAGATAAATTCGGTCCTATCATTACCAAATCAATTTCCCCAAAGGCTTCAATAGAATCTCCAACAATCCTTTTACCACAGTCATTCAACACTAAATTAATTTCATAATCTGAGTGATAATGTACAGGATAGTCAAAAGTGGCATTTGGGTGATTCAATACAATAAATAAATCCTCAGCAGAAATTGGCGTAATTTCTTTTAGTATGTCTTTCATTTGGATAGATATAGTTTCAAAAATGATTTAAATGATTCTGCAAATGTATAAAATATCAATAACTAACAAAGCTATATTCAAAAAAGTATAATTATTGAGCGTAAATGTATACACAAATAATAAGTTTTAGATATAATTTTGCAGCTCTAACAATTAGCACATAAATTTATATAAACATGAACACTTTTTCAATCGGCATTATTGACCTTGTTATTGTAATTATTTATTTGGCATTTATTATCTGGTGGGGCCTTAAAAAAGGAAATAGTTCAGATTCGAAATCCTATTTTCTTGCTGGTAGGTCCATGCCATGGTGGATTGTTGGTTTATCGTTATTCGCAGCTAGTATTTCTAGCACTACATTGATAGGCCAATCAGGTGATGCTTATGATACTGGACTGGCAGTATTTAACTATAATTTGACAGGAACTGTTGTAATGGTTTTCTTTGCGCTGTTTCTTCTACCACTCTATATAAAATCAAACATTTTTACGATTCCGGAATTTCTTGAAAGGCGCTTTGATCAACGTTCACGTTACTATTTCTCAGGAATTTGCATTATCGGAAATATATTTCTAGATGCGGCTGGAGCACTTTACGCAGCTGCACTCATTATAAAGTTAGTATTTCCACATGTTGATTTACATCTGATTATTTTCATATTTGCACTTGTAGCTGCCTCTTATGCTATTCCCGGTGGACTATCTTCAGTTATAAATACTGAATTAATACAAGCCGTGGTATTGATAATAGGTTCTGTGCTGCTAACTTATATGTGTTTCCATTTAGGTGGAGATTATTTCTATAATCTACTTAAAGGAGATGACATTCTGGTAAAACTGATTCGTCCACTTACAGATACAGCTACTCCCTGGTTAGGTTTGATTGTAGGGATGCCGATTTTAGGGTTATATTTCTGGGCAAATAATCAAACATTGGTACAACGTGTTTTAAGTGCTAAATCATTGGATGAAGGTCGTAAAGGAGTTATTTTTACAGGCTTCCTTACACTTACTACTCTTTTCATTATTGCTATTCCGGGCTTAATTTCACGAAGCTTGTTTCCCGGACTTGATAAACCCGATATGGTTTATCCAACGATGATATTGAAACTTATGCCGATAGGATTGTTAGGCGTTTTACTTGCAGCTCTTTTGTCAGCACTAACGGCCACACTTAGCGCCATTCTGAATTCAACAGCTACTTTATTTACAATGGATTTTTACTCCAAATTCAATAAAACCGCAGATTCAAAAAAATTAGTTCGGGTAGGTAAAATTGCATCTTGTGTTGTGATTATATTAGCTGCTTTGTGGGCACCTCAAATTGGGAAATTTGGCTCATTGCTAAAATACTATCAAGAAATGTTGTCTTATATCGCACCTCCAATTGTTGCTGCATTTATAATAGGAATTTTCAATAAGCGGGTGAATGGTACAGGTGCATTTGTTGGGTTAATGTCAGGTCTTGTTATTGCCGTAGCAATGGTCTTCTTTAAAACTGCGATATTTGGTCATCTCCATTTTTTACTTATAGTGCCTTATTTGTTCATCTTTAGTCTATTGGTTATTTATATTACAAGTCTTTTCTTCCCAAAACCAAATGAAGATAAGTTAACTGATACAACCTTTTCAATTAGTGATTTCAAACGAGAAACCCAAGTATTGAAAACTGTTGCATGGTATAGTAATTATCGTGTTTGGGCAACAATCCTACTTCTATGTTGCACCGTTATTTGGGTTTGTTTTAGTTGATTCTATAAACTTTCTCTCCTAGTATAGTTTAGTAAAAATTGTTTGTTGTTATCTCGTTTTAATGAGGTAATGTCATTCTCCACACCAATATTTAAATAAAATGAAATTAAAAAAATTCAATCAAAATCCAATTATTTCCCCTTTAGAATCAAATGAGTGGGAAAGTTTGGTTACGTGTAATCCGGGAGTTATTTATGATGAAGGGGTATTTTACATGCTTTATCGCGCTGCAGGAAACGATAGTGAGCACGTAATTCGTTTTGGTTTAGCAACCAGCAAAGATGGATATCTTTTTCACCGCGTCTCAAACGTGCCAGTGTTTGGACCGAGTGAAGATGGTCCAGATTCTGGAGGTGTTGAAGATCCTCGTATTATTAAGTTAGATAATGAATTTTATGTAACCTATGCATATCGTGCTTATCCTCCCGGTCAGTATTGGAATTTTGGACATGACGAAATTCTCTTACCTAAATGTGGTGCTGATGCGCCAGCAGCAATTAAACAAAATATTGGTAATACAGGTTTGGCTGTCACAAAAGATTTTAAAACATTTCGTCGATTAGGACGTATAACTTCGCCGGTTTTGGATGATAGAGATGTTATTTTGTTTCCAGAAAAAATTAATGGTCAATATGTTCTATTACATAGGCCAAAACAGTTTATCGGGGAAAATTATGGTGTAAAGTTTCCTTCTATATGGCTCAAATTCTCTGATGATATTTTAAATTGGGAAGACAAAGAGAGTCATCTATTAATGACCGGTATTGAAAACTCTTGGGAAGAGAAAATTGGTGGAAGTACTCCTCCATTGAGGACAGACAAAGGTTGGTTAGTGCTTTATCATGGTGTTGAAAAAGGTGGACATGGTTATTATCGGGTTGGTGCAGTATTGTTAGATTTGGGAAATCCTCTTAAAATTATTGCGCGTACTCCTGATTGTTTACTTGAGCCGGAATTTGAATATGAAACCAAGGGATATTATAATGGTTGTGTATTTCCGACTGGTAATGTAATTGTAGACGGAACACTTTATGTCTATTATGGTGCCGCTGATAAATATATTGGTCTTGCAACTTGTAGAATTGATGATTTATTACAATTTATGCTTGACTAGTATTTAAATGTAATACAAGTCAATTATTGACGAAAAGTTGTTTGATGCATTAAGAAAAACAAACGATTTGAATTATCTGATTTACTAATTGTTACTTGGGTTTTAGGATCCGATCCATGTTGATTGATTAGTAGATTTAAGACTTGGCAAAAAGGGGATTTTTATTTTCAAAATAGTATAATTCATTAGCATATTTGGGCAATTTTGTTGGGTTTTGTTGCAATACATTTGCACCAACAATATATTGTCATAATTATTAAATTCTAATCACATGAAACGAAAACAAAAAAATTGGATTTATTGCATATTATCCTACAAGTTAGCGATAATATGTTTTCTCTTAGGGGCTTTAACTTTAGCTCCATCATTGATGGCACAAACACCAGGAAAAACTAAAGTTACTGGATTTGTTCAGGATAGTAAAGGTGATGCTATAATTGGAGCCTCTGTAAAAGTAAAAGATGCTTCAATTGGCACAATAACAGATGTAAATGGAAGATATATTTTGAACGATATATCTAAAAATGCCACACTTGAATTTTCCTATATAGGAATGGAAACAAAGTCGGTTCAGGTTACCGGAAAGGGCGAAACAAATGTGATTCTAAAGGAATCTTCAGTTTCGATGGAAGAAGTTGTAGTAGTTGGTTATGGTAGCGTGAAAAAGAGCGATGTAACGGGCTCTGTAGCCTCAGTGAAAACAGAAGTTTTAAAAAGTATCCCTGCCAACTCAATAGAAGGGCTGTTACAGGGACGAGCTGCTGGTTTACAGGTAATTAATTCTTCACAAGATCCTGGTGCAGCAGCAACAGTACGTATTCGTGGAAATAGCTCATTGCGTGGGTCAAATGCTCCTCTAATTGTAGTTGATGGTTTCCCATTGGGAGATGCTGGTGATTTAAAGCAGATCAATCCGGCAGATATCGTTTCAATGGAAATTTTAAAAGATGCATCTGCATCTGCTATTTATGGTTCCCGGGGTGCAAATGGTGTTATTATGGTTACCACAAAGAAGGCGAAAGTTGGCAAAACTACTGTAACTGTTCGTCAACAACTCACCGTTTCTGAATTCAATTCAAAACTTGATTTATGGCGTGATCCCGTATTGATGGCATCCTTGAACAATGAATCCCGTATCAATGGTGGTTATCCAGCAATTTATATTGGCGAAACATCTTCTACCGGAGTATATTATCCATCCATCAGAGAGCTTTCTACAACATGGAAAACCAATACACGTTGGGATGATTTAGTCTTCAGAAATAGTCCATTATCGGATAATACAACAATTAGTGTTTCGAGTGGTACCGAAAAAACGATGTTCAATTTAAGTGCTAATTATTACACAGACCAAGGTGTATATATTAAAGATGACTATTCTAAAGGTGGTTATAACTTAAGTATTGATCATAATTTGTACAATAATGTCAAAATCAGATTTTCAAACATATTGTCAAAGGGATTTCGCAATTCCAATGGTGGTTTGGCTTATTGGAGAAACCCTATTTTACCAGTTTATAATGCAAAAGGAGATTATTATTTGACAAGTAGTCAGGATTATAGTCATCCGATGGCTATCACTGATCTTCAAAAAAATACCAGCAATTCTTTAGATGTGATTACATCGGCAGCGATTGAATGGCAGGTAATTCCAGCTCTTAAACTGACCAGCCAAATCAATTATAAATACGGTACCTCTATGGGTGATCGATACTCACCAAAAATTTATACTGAAGCAGGTGCGTTTAATAATGGATATGCACAGATAACCAATTGGAATGGACAGAATATCGTTTCGGAGAATTTTGCAAATTTCAAGCAAGCTTTTGGTAAGCATGACGTAGGAGTTATGGCCGGTTTTTCATATGAGAGTTACCTATCAAGAAGTTCCTCTTTAACCGCTATGGATTTTGTGAATGAATCATTAGGGAATGAGAATATGAGTACTGGTAATCCTCAGAAGAACATTGTGGGTAATGGGTACACAGAGACGAAGCTTATGTCTGGAATGTTCCGCTTAAACTATACGTACGATAATAAGTATTTAGCAACATTTACCTCTCGTGCAGATGGCTCATCAAAATTCGGGAAAAACAACAAATGGGCTATGTTCCCTTCAGGAGCTTTGAGTTGGAAAGCACACGAAGAAAACTTTATCAAAAACTTAAATATATTTGATGAACTGAAGGCCCGTGTAAGTTATGGTATTTCAGGGAATCAGGGAATCAGTCCTTACCAAACATTAAGTCAGTATGGTACCGGAAAATATTACAATGATGGTGCTTGGGTTACAACTATAGGTCCCGGATATGTTGCAGGAATGCAGTATATAAATAGGATATGGGGTGGAATACCAAACCCTGATTTGAAATGGGAAACAACTGCCCAGGGCGATTTCGGATTGGATATGGCATTTTTGAAAAGAAGACTTCGTGTTATTTTTGATGTTTATGACAAACAAACCAGTGATTTATTACGCGAACGCAATCTAGCTCTTTCGTCTGGATACAATAAAATGTGGATAAATGATGGTCAGATTCAGAATCGCGGTTTTGAAATAACAGTTGATGCTGACGTTATCAATACTAAGGATTGGAAATTGAGTGGAACAGCTATTTTCTCAAAAAATAATAATAAAGTTGTAAGCCTTGGAAATTCAGTAACATCTGGCTTGCTTTCTGACCCAAATACAGGAATGAAGTTTGAATACGCTGGTAACAGCCTCGAAATGTTTCGTGGATACACAAATGTGTTGGCTATCGGACAGCCGATAAACGCTTTCTACGGTTACAAAACAAATGGTATTGTCCAAACTCTTGGTGAAGGTATTGATGCCGGTTTGACAGGTGATATGGCAAAGCCTGGTGAGTTCAAATATATTGATATTAATGGGGATAAAGTTGTTGATGAAAAGGATAGAACTATTATTGGAAATCCAAATCCAGATTTTACAGCAAGTTTGGCTTTAAATCTTAGTTGGAAAAACTTCGATATAAGCGTGTTTTTAAATGGTGCTTTTGGACAAGAAATCTTAAATACACAGGCTTTCAACTCTCCAAGTAATCAGCCTTTAAGATGGACTCCTGATAACCCAACAAATGCATACCCGTCGTTGAGAGACGGTCGTTTAGTAAACTTGTCTGACTGGTGGTTGCAAGATGGTTCATACTTGAGAATCCAAAATCTGAATTTAGGTTATTCTCTCAACTTACCTAAGAAAAGCATACTATCTAAAGCTCGTCTTTATTTAAACGCTTCAAATCTATACACATTTACCAAATTTAAGGGATATGATCCTGAAGTGGGAATGGATGGAGTATACTGGGGTGGTTATCCACGCTTGAGTAAATGGACTTTTGGCATTGACTTAACCTTCTAATAATTGATCAAACATGAAAACAAAGATAAAAATATTTGCAATTTGCAGCGCATTGGCACTCTGCTCATGCAGTCTGGAAGAAAAACCTTATGGTTTTTACTCAGAGAGTAACTTTTATAAATCTGCTGCTGATGCAGATGCAGCAGTGAATTATGCGTACGCAACACTTACATTTCTCGAATACTCCAGAGCAGTATTTTATTTGGGTGAGATTCCAACTGAGAATATAGCTCCAAAATCCGACGAAGGTCAAGCTGCAGTAGATTTAAATGCATGGACTATTGCTAATTTGAAAACTAATTCAGTTTTACAAGCTTATTTCAATTATGCTTTTATTGGTGTTAATAGAGCAAATGCTGTGATTCAAAATGTTCCTAACGGTAATTATGATCAGAGCTTAAAAAATCAGTACATGGGTGAAGCATATTTTCTAAGAGCCTGGAATTATTTTAATTTGGTGCGCGTTTTTGGACTTGTTCCACTGCATAATACTACAGTTGAGACTCTTGATCAAACTTCAGCACCTCTAGCTGCGAATTTAGATGTCATGTACGATCAGATTCTATCCGATTGCAGAAATGCAGAAAGTTTGATGAGCGTATACACTACACCTAAAGTGGGCAGGGCTGATAAAGTTGCCGCTCAGGCGCTTGCAGCAAAAGCATATCTTTTTATAGCATCTGCTAAGGAGCATAATGTTCCTTTGTATAAAGATATGAAACGTGATATGACTGCGATGTATGACAGTGCTGCTAGCTATGCTGGTAAAGTAATCAATAATCAATCTACTTATCATTTTGATAACTCGCTTCTTAACATATATGATGTGGAGAAACCAAGAGGTCCGGAACATATCTTTATAATGTCTATGGACAGAACCGGAACTAGCGAAGGCGAGTACTCCAAAATATCTAAAATGTTTATTCCTTATATTGGTGGAGCAACGGTTTATTTGGACAATAAAAACGGAACTTATAGCGCCACACACGATGGCTGGGGTGTATACCAGACTACTGTACCATTTTACACTAGTTTTGATGCTGCCGATAAGCGGAAGACTGATTTGATTGTTGATAAAGTGTACGATAAAGCAGGTGTTTTGGTGGCTTCATATCCAGGTAAAATTACATATCCGTTTACACGCAAATATGTTGATCCAAATTTTATTGGTGATAAAACAAGTACTCGTCCATTTTTAATCAGGTATTCTGATGTTGCATTGATTTATGCCGAAGCAGCAGGTCCTACTACCAAAGCTTATGAGTTGATTAACAATATTCGTAGCAGAGCTGGACTTGGAACTTTAATGCCGGGATTAGCTAAGGATGATTTCCGAAAAGCTGTATACAAAGAACGTACTTGGGAATTAGCTTATGAGGGTGATCACCTTTATGATCTCCGACGTTGGAACAGAGTGATAAGTGATGTGCCTGAAGCTGCAAATCTGACACCGGAGCAGGCGACTTTCTATCCAATTCCTCAAGCTGAAATAGATTTAAATGGAAGTTTAAGATAATTTAAATACGAATCAATTATGAAATTATATAAGTATATTCTAATTGCTGTAACTGCATTTGGTTTGCAGTCATGCGAAAAAGATCCACTGGAGGAAATTACCAGTGGAGGATGGAATCACGAAAGAAGTGTGATTAATATTATGTTTGAAAACCAGGTTGGAAAAGCTATAATTGAAAACACAGATGCTACAACAGGTACAATCAACCTGGCTATCAATGTATCGGCAGTTGCCGACATGTCACAAGTAAAATTGAGTAAACTTGAGACATCTTATCAAGCAAAAACAACTTTGGCAGAAGGTGGAGTCATGAATTTTAAAAATGCCACAAAGTCAGGAGTAATTACAATAACATCTACAACTGGTGAAAAGAGAGATTACACTATTCATGTAACCGAGTTTAATGAAACGCTTTTAGGTATATGGGATATTAAGGCACTTACCGTTTATGGTGGTACTGGTCCGGAATACGGTGGAGGTGGAGTTCTTCAGCTCAGTGATAAACCATGGTGTTGGTCAACAGTGTACAGCCCGACAACTGAATGTGATAACACATTGACAATTACCTTGGATAGTATCTCTGAAGCAGGAAATACTTATGGCACTATTGTAAATAGTGCTGGAATTGATGGAAAATATGCCGATTTTATTTATATAGGAAGTAATCCGGAGAATGCAGGTGTGTCAGTAGATGTAACTAAATTTTATCGACAGATTCCAAAAGGTAAGGGACATTGGCTGCGCGACTATGCAAAAGGAACCGTTGTGTTTACTGATGCTAACGGTAAAGTTACCACCGGCACATTCGTAGGCGCAGGTACTGAAGATTTGGGTTATGGAAAGACAATGACCATTACAAATAATGCATTTGCATTTAACCTTAATGGGACTGACGATTGGAATAATATTTATAAAGATTACGATAAGTTTGTGACGAAACCTCGTAAGTATTGGATATCTGTAACTAAGCATTAATTGGTTGTTTTTTTGATTGCCGGAGTTGATTGTGAATTTGTCAACTCCGGTTTTATAAATAATTTAAATGAAAAAAAAACTTTACTCATTAATCGTCGCTTTTGGGATAACCTGGATAAGCTTCTTTTCTTACAGCTGTAGTACCGGCACAGAAATCATTGATGGAAAGTCTGTTGTATCTCAATCCATTGTTCGTATTTCCTCTGATGTAGTTATAAATGAAAGTTATTTAGGAAATGGAGCGCAATGGGATCCATACCAGTTGGACTATGGTATGGGCAAGATGACAATATCCCAAGCTGACTGGGAAAAATTGTATGCAAGACTCGATTTCATGCGTCCACAATTTATGCGAGTGATGACAAATACGCGTTCTATTATTGTTGATGGTAAGTTGATCCCTGACCGTAATCTAGATAGATTGTCACCAATTTTGGACTATTGTCAGAGTCGTAATGTGACGGTACTATTTGGAGATTGGGGAAATGGCATGGTGAATTCAAAAACCAATTCTATAGACGAGAATAATTTATCATTAGCGGCTAGATATGTCGATTTTCTAATAAATGAAAAAGGCTATTCGTGCATAAAGTATTACAATATGATCAATGAACCGAATGGTTTTTGGTCAACTACTGAGGGAAATTATTCTTTGTGGGCTAAAGCAATTCGTTTTTTTGATAATGAACTAAAAACACTACATTTGAAGGATCAACTATCGCTGGTAGGTCCCGATGCAGCCATCTGGAAACCCGATGAAGCATGGTGGGCTGATAGTTGTGCTACAGATTTGAAAGATATTATTGGTTTATATGATATTCACACATACCCGTCAAAAATTACGGTGAATTCAGGTGAATATTCTAATATTATTCACGCTTACAAAAGCGTAATTCCTACTGACAAAAAGATAGTCATGGGAGAAATTGGGTTCAAATTTGTAGAGCCGGCAGACTCGTTTTATTTGAACGAAAATAATCGAAGAGCAAAAGCAAAACGCTATGCTTCGATAGATGACTCTCAAATGTTCGTGTATGATTACATGTATGGAACCGATATGGCTGATGCATTGTTTCAAACAGTAAATGCTGGTTTTTCAGGATCAGTAGTATGGATGCTTGATGATGCTATGCATTCTAAAGAATCGCCGGAAAAACTAAAAGTATGGGGGTTTTGGAATATCCTGGGCAATGAAGCTTTTGGTGCTAGTGAAGAAATTGTTCGTCCATGGTACTATGCATGGTCGCTGTTAACCCGATATATGCCCGCAGGATCAAAGATATATAAAGTTGATGTAAGTGGGAATCCATCTGTAAAGGCCATTGCAATTGAGAAAGATGGTATGAGAACTATAGCCTTAGTTAATGTCTCAAAACAAAAAATAATTGTCAAGGTTACTGATACAGAGCAAAGTAAACTAAATGATATGAAGGAGTATATCTATGCAAATGGAACATTGAAAAAAGAAGGTGACCATTTGTTATTGCCTAATAACACAAATATAACATTAAATTTGAAAAATGGGTATATAGTAAATATGCCAGCAGAATCGCTTCTTGTTTATACTAATTGCAACTACTAATTATATGAAAACTACTTATTATTTAATTGTGTTTTTACTTTTCTCTTTTGTGTGCAATGCCAAGTCTTTAAGAAAAAATATTGACATTTCTGTATCGCTCGAGGTAATTAATGCCGGTTATATCGGTAATGGTGCACAATGGGATCCGTACGACGAAGCAGGATCGTGGGGTGCAGAAGTTTCGGACAAAGATTGGGAAACGCTTTTCAAACGTATAGATTTTATGAAAATGCGTTACGTAAGGTGCATGATTAATAGTCCTTATCGTTACTTTGATGCTGTCATAGGGAAATATGATAAAACTAGAAATCTCAAGTCGATTTCTAAGCTTTTAGGATATTGTACTTCTCATAATATATCAGTGATTTTTGGAGAATATAATCCACCTGCATGGAATATGAAGCAAGATGATAAATGGGTGGATATGTCTGTTGATTATCTCAATTATCTAATTAATGATTTGGGCTTTACATGTATCAAGTATTTTACGATATTTAACGAACCTGATGGTGATTGGGCTTCTACTAACGGAGATTACCAGCTATGGAAAGACATGGCATATAAATTCACTGCCAAAATGAAAACTTATCCTGGGCTTTTAGAAAAAGTAAAACTGGCCGGTCCGGATGTTGTTGTTGATTATAAAAATACAAACTCTGTTTATAATGCAGAAGAGTGGGTGAAACAAGCAGCCACTGATGTAGATCCTTTGATTGGTATTTACGATGTACATGCTTATCCCGGTCAGGCAGAAGTACGTAGTGGTAGTTATCCTACAGAATTATTAAAGTATAAGCGGCATGTGCCTGCAGGTAAAAAGATAGTTCTGGGTGAGGCTGGATACAAATATTGGAGAAAACCCGATTCATTGTTGATGAACGAATATAATAGGCGTGTCAAGGGTCATCCTTTCACCAATGGGTCAGACTGCAATATGCTAGTTTATGATTATTTCTATGGTCTTGATATGCCTTTGCTCTGCATGGATGTAATGAACAACGGATACTCAGGTATGGCGGTATGGATGCTTGATGACGCTATGCATTCCAGTGGCGATTCAGGAAAGCCGAAAGATGTAAAAATCTGGGGTATGTGGAATATACTAGGAAAAGAGGTTTTTGGAAAACCCGATGAAGAAAATATTCGTCCTTGGTACTATACATGGTCATTAATGTGTCGGAATTTCCAGACCGGAGCCAATATTCTGAAATGTACTTATCCGGACAACAAGGATATTCGCATTACTGCTGCTGAGCTGAACGGCAAAATGGTGATTGCAGCGGTGAATGTGGGGAATAATGATTACTCAGTACGTCTGAAAGTTCCACTTGCTATGCCAAACAGTAGCTTATATGTTTATCAGGAAAATAACAGATTGGCAGATGAGGATGGATTACCATTACCTATAATAAAAGGACTGAATGTAAAAGGAAGTTATCACGTTGAGCTTAAAAAACAGAGCTTTATTTTGCTTACTAATATCAACTAAATAAAATTCGAATGAAAAATCTAATATTTACTGCACTAATTAATGTTTTTCTATTGAGTGCTTGCGACAAAAAGGGAGATGAGCCGGTAGTAAAACAAGACTTAACCGTTCAGCTGAGCATCGTGGATAAAAGTGCTACAACTGAAACAAAAGCACTTTACTCACAATTGTGGAAAATTCAGGATAAGGGATTTATGTTTGGTCACCATGACGATTTGGTTTATGGTAGAAAATGGTACAATCAGCCTGGAGGTTCCGATACTAAGGATGTGTGTGGCGACTATCCGGCGGTATTCAGTGTTGATTTTGCAGAAGTTATGGATGATCGCTCTCTGAGTAATAATGATAATTCCATACGCCAGCGCTGTATAAAAGAAGCACGAGCTCGTGGAGAAGTAATTATTGCTTGTTGCCACCTTAATAATCCTCTTACTAATGGAGATGCCTGGGACAATACGAATGTCACAGTAGCCAAACAAATCCTTATAGAAGGTAGTGCAACAAACATTCGCTTTAAAATATGGCTCGATAGGCTTGCTGTCTTTGCATCTACGTTAAAAGATGATCAGGGTAAACTTATCCCGGTTATTTTCCGACCATTTCATGAGCACACTCAAAGTTGGTCGTGGTGGGGATCCAGTTGTACTACGCAAGCAGAATTTATAAATTTATGGCGTTTTACTGTCACATATTTACGCGACACTAAAGGAGTTCACCAATTTATTTATGCAATCTCGCCACAAATGGATGGTACACAAACCAAGGAAGAGATTCTTTTCCGTTGGCCGGGCGATGATTATGTTGATTTTATGGGAATGGACTGTTATCATGGGCTAAATACAGCTGCATTTATGAATAATCTACGAAATTTATCCCTACTGTCACAAGAAAAGAAAAAACCTTGTGGAGTAACTGAAACGGGCATTGAAGGAATAAAAAACTCAGACGGCTCTGATTGTACCGACTATTGGACAAAGCAGATTCTAACGCCACTTACAGGGCGTAAAGTGAGCATGGTGGTAATGTGGCGAAATAAGTATGATCCATCATCGTCAGGAGTTCATTACTATTCAGTCTTTCCCGGTCAGGCATCTGTTATCGATTTTACAACGTTGTATAAAAGTTCGATTAGTCTGTTTAGCAAAGATTTACCTGATATGTATAAGCTTGCAGATAGTGTTACTATAAACTAAATAAAAATATAAAATAGGTAATCCAATACAAAATATGAAATACAATAAATATCCTATTACAAGTTTAATCCTTTTCTTTACAATCAGTATGTCTTCAATAATGAATGCAAATGTACTTTGTCACAAACTAAACAGTGGCTGGAAATTTAGACAGATTGATTCAACTAATTGGCATCCGGCTACAGTTCCAGGGAATGTTCACACCGATTTATTATCAAATAAGCTAATTGAAGATCCATTCTATAGATTGAATGAGCGAAAACTTCAGTGGATTGATAAAACAGATTGGGTTTATGAAACCTCGTTTAGTTTATCATCGGAGTTTATAAAGAAAGAAAATTTAGAGTTAGATTTCAAGGGATTAGACACATACGCAGATGTGTATCTAAACGACAAAAAAATTCTTTCTGCTGATAATATGTTTTTGGAATGGTCTGTCGATTGTAAGTCTATCATAAAACCGGGCGAAAACAAATTGCTTATATATTTTCATTCACCTATAAATAAGGGCCTTGGACTGCTGAAAGACTATGGATTAAAACTTTTGGCTGTAAATGATCAGGCCCAGAATGGAGGTTTGACTAGAGAACAACTCGTCAGTCCATTTATTCGTAAAGCACCGTATCATTTCGGTTGGGATTGGGGTCCTCGATTTGTCACCTCAGGCATATGGAAACCAATATCTGTTTTAGCTTGGAACGATGTGAAAATTGAAGATTTCTATGTAAAACAAGAATCATTGTCGGATAAGCTTGCTGTTTTGAACGGTCAATTGCAAATTCAATCTAGTAAAAATCAAATTGCAAGTATTGAAATTTCGATTAATGGTAAAACTGAAATAAAAAAAGAAATTCAACTTAAAGTAGGAAACAATGATGTATTTATTCCTTTTCAGATAGAAAACCCAAAACGCTGGTGGACTAATGGACTTGGCAAACCTAATTTGTATGACATTAAAGCTACTATAAGTGTCGGTAATTCTTCTGATTTTAGCAGTCGAGAAGTTGGGCTTCGCACATTACGCTTGATACAAAAACCCGATAGTAAAGGTCATACATTCTATTTCGAGTTAAATGGAGTTCCTGTTTTTGCAAAAGGAGAAAACCATATCCCCAACGATATGTTCTTAAATCGTGTTACCAAAGAGGTATATGATTGGGAGATAAATACTGCTGCAAAGTCAAACGTCAATATACTGCGCGTTTGGGGAGGTGGAATCTACGAAGATGATTATTTCTACCAACAATGTGATCGTAATGGTATTCTGATTTGGCAAGATTTTATGTTTGCATGTTCACTTTATCCAGGCACTGAGTCATTTTTGAATTCAATTACTAAAGAGGCAGATTATCAGGTAAAGCGTCTTCGAAATCATCCATCTATTGCATTGTGGTGTGGTAATAATGAAATTGATATCGCTTGGCAAAATGAAAATAAAGATGGCGGATGGGGCTGGCAGAAGAATTTTACTGAACAACAGAAAAAGCAGATTTGGGTTGCATATGATACTATTTTTAATCGAATTTTACCTGCTGCCGTACACAAACTGTCTCCTGAAATCGCATATTGGCAGTCTTCGCCATCAAGTATTGTTCCTGGTAAATATTCAAGTAATACCAATCCTGATGGCGATGTGCATTACTGGGGAGTTTGGCACGCAAGAGAACCATTCGAGAATTACTCAACAAATATTGGACGCTTCATGAGTGAGTATGGTTTTCAATCATTTCCTGAGTTTGAAACTGTAAAAAAATATGCACTCCCGGAAGATTTTAATATTGAATCTGAAGTGATGAAATCACATCAACGAAGTGGTATTGGAAATATGGCAATAAAGGATTACATGAAAATGTATTATCACATTCCAGATAATTTCGAGAAGTTTCTATATGTAGGTCAGGTATTGCAAGCCTATGGTATTCAGTTTGCTATTGAAGCGCACCGTAGGGCTATGCCCTACAATATGGGGTCAATTGTATGGCAAATAAACGACTGTTGGCCGGTAGCTTCGTGGTCGAGTTGTGATTATTATCACCGCTGGAAAGCTTTGCAATATGAAATTAAACGTTCATTTGAACCAATTATCATTTCAGCTTATGCCAAAGATGACAAAACCTGCATTACGCTTGTTTCCGATAAATTGAAAGATATTCCGGCTTTAATGGAAATGAATGTTTGTGATTTTTCTGGAAAGATACTTCAAACATCTACTCAGCAGTTGATTGTAAAAGCGAACTCAGTCTCATCGGTTTCAGTTCACCCAACCACACATTGGACTCAAAACGCAACTAGCACCTATTTATCAATTTCATTGAAGACAAAAAATGAGGTATTAGCTAAAAAAATATACTTTTTCACTCAACCGAAAAACCTGAAATTACCAACACCTAACATAGTGTCAAAAGTAGTAAAACAAGGTTTGGACTGGAAAATTACATTGAATGCAAATGTTTTAGCTAAAGATTTATACTTGAATTTTGCTGGTATCGAGGGATTTTTTAGCGATAATTATTTTGATTTATTACCTGGAAAAGAACGTACGCTGATATTTACACCAACAAATAAAAGTTTGAATCCAACCAAACTGGAGATGATGTCTTTAGCGGATAGCTATTAATACTAGACGCAATTGAATTACTCAGGTCTTAAACTATTAGTACTTCGTTGAAATTGAGAATACAGCATTTGATTCTAATTATAATACTGTACAGCTCTATTTAATTAGTTTTTTTAAGGCGGAAGAGTGTAGGGCGTATTGCCGTTTCTGCACTCTTCTTTTTTTTACTCTTGATTTGGTTCTTTTTAATGCAACGCTAATAATTCAATAATATAAATATTTTATCATGAGATACTTTAACTCAATTATCTTTACCGCAGTTATGTTTTTTGTATTTCCTACCAAAGGAATAGCCCAAAGTTCAGTCAAAACCTTTGTAGATTCGTGGGTTACAACACCAAATAGAAGTGAATTGCTCGAAAAACAGATGGACACGATAGCTTTTGAGGACAAACAGCCTTGGGGAATTTATCCAATTGTAGTTGATGATAATCAGAAAATGCAATCGATGGATGGATTTGGATTTGCATTGACGGGAGGCAGTGCTGAATTATTGATGAAAATGACACCCTTCGAAAGAACAAAAATTATAAAAGAGCTTTTTGCTGTTGACAACGTCGGTGTTAGTTATCTTCGCTTGAGCATAGGAGCGTCTGATTTGAATAGTTTTGTGTTTTCGTATGATGATATTGAAAAAGGTGAAACAGACTACAATTTACGCAAATTCTCCCTTGCTCAAGATCTTAAAGATGTTGTGCCTATAATAAAAGAAATACTGAAGATAAATCCAGATATAAAAATTTTAGGATCACCATGGTCTGCACCTGTCTGGATGAAAGAAAATACTAATACTCGTGGTGGTGCATTGAAAAAGGAATGCTATACTGTATATGCCAATTATTTTATAAAATACATTCATACAATGAAAAATGAAGGTATCACTATAGATGCCATTACCATTCAAAATGAACCATTAAACTCTTTTAACACACCTAGTATGCCCTGGTATAACTATGAGCAAAAAAACTTTTTGAAAGATTATTTGATTCCAGCTTTCAAGAGAAACAATATCACCACAAAATTAATTCTTTTCGACCATAATTGCGATCGCCCTGATTACCCACTTACCTTACTCACCGATCCTATTATAGGAGATTATGTAGCCGGCAGCGGTTTTCATCATTATAGAGGTGACATAAACACAATGAGTACATTACATAATGCACGCCCTGACAAAAACATCTATTTTACAGAACAAATGGTTGTGGATACTCCCGATAAACCTTTTGATATTGCCGGACAGGTTAAACGTTTAATCGTTGGTGTATCCAGAAACTGGAGCAAAAATGTTGTACTATGGAACCTGGCCGCCGATTTGAATAACGACCCACATACCGATAATGGAGGATGTTCTATGTGTCAAGGAGCTATTTCTATCGATGGAGATATTGTTACGCGTAACCTCGCCTACTACGTCATTGCGCATGCATCCAAATTTGTTCGTCCAGGATCGTGCCGTATTGCTTCCACAGCATCGGGCGAACAAGCGCTTAGCTTAACACAAGATGAAGAGCGTCCTGAAGTAATGCGTGCCACTCTAATCAACAACATACAGGTCTTACCGAATGTAGCCTTTAAAACTCCCGATGGAAAAATCGTACTCATTGTATCTAATGATTCCTATTCAAATGAATATTTCTGCATTCAGTATAAAGGTAAATATGCTAACATAAAGCTTACGCCCGGTTGTGTTGGCACATATTACTGGCAAGCAGATAAATCAATATGAATTTAAAAAATCAGTACATGAAAAAGACTCAATCATTCTTATTGCTATGTTTAGGTTTAATTCTGAACACACAACTTTCGGAGGCACAAGTCATCCAAAATAATTATACCACAATAGGTTGGTGGAATGGACCTAATTCAACTTTCTCACCGGTTGTGAATGCAGATAACAGTATCGTTTTTCGTATAAAGGCTAAAGAAGCAAAAAAAGTAGAGTTAATGTTTGATGGGTGGGATTATCCTGCTCAACAACTTAAAAAAGATACAGTAGGTGTCTGGAGCATTACTCTCAACTCTGTAGATCCCGGATTGTACGAGTATTTCTTTTTTGTTGATGGTGTCAGATGTCTTGACCTGTCTAATCCCAGAGTGAAGACAGGACAAGAGCTGGATGCTAGCATAGTAGAAGTGACAAGTTTGCAACCTCGTTTTTATGAATTACAGAATGTAGCTCATGGTACTATTCATATTTTAAAATACTATTCTACTCCACTACATAAAATGAAGAATCTGGTCGTGTTTACTCCTGCAGAATATGAGGGCACAACTGCACGGAAATTCCCGGTTCTTTACTTACGTCATGGAGGTGGCGATAATGAAACAAATTGGTACAAAGATGGAAGAGCTGATGTTATTTTGGAAAATCTAATCGCATCAAAAAAAGCGATACCAATGATCGTTGTCATGCCTAATGGAATGACTGATGGTTCATGGTCTGGCGGAAGTTCACCTGAAGGTATTAAAAGTCTTGAAAATGAATTAATCACTGATATTATTCCGCTAGTCGAAAAACGATTTCGGGTTGCAACAGGTTCTGAAAACCGGGCTATCGCAGGTTTATCAATGGGTGGTGGGCAAGCCTTTGTAATTGGACTTCGAAACTTGGATAAATTTTCGTGGGTGGGTGAATTTAGCTCTGGATTATTAAGCGATAAAAATTTTCAAATAGATAAATACGCTCCAGGAGTTCTGGATCATTCCAAAGAAGTAAATAGTAAACTTCGACTTTTATGGATAAGTTGTGGAAGTAAAGATGTTCGATATCCAGGTTACTTAAATTTTAGTGACATGCTCAAGAAAAATGGGATCAATTGTGAAACAAGTGAAATGGTAGCTGCACACGAATGAAAATTCTGGCGTCACCAACTTGCAGTTTTTTCTCAGAGATTGTTTAAGTAGTGTAAAATATGTCGATAAACGGGACTCATTTAGTTTGCAAGTTATTTATGATTGTTTGGATTTCTTTTTGACAATTTGTTTATTGGTAAAAAAATAGTTACATATTTTGTTTTTGACAATTTCTTTATCTAATATTTATTGAAAATACGTAGTATCATCTCGACTATTCATAAATTGGTTGACTCTTGAAGAAAGACTGTTTTTTGCCTCAAGCTTATTTGACATATAAAAAGGACCCTATACCTTGTAGTACAGTTTTTCTTTTTGTTTAGAATATTGGTATGCATGAGAATATATAGGATATACCTAAAATGAATAACTTTTCTATTCCTGTTTTACAAATGGTTTATGGTATTGTTAAGTATTAGGTACGACTTATTACTAGAAATAATGAGTTTCATTATTTTCTAAAAGTTTCTACGACTTTTCAATAATTACAGTTAACGAAAATGTGGAAAATTATTGGTGCGCTATTAAAGCTGTACTACAAATGCACGACAGGAAAACAAAAAAGCCTATTAATCTACAGATTAATAGGCTTTTTTGGCACGGACGGTTGTGCCAAAAAGAATACCCTTCTATTGGCGTTTTGCTAAAAATTATCAAACCTCATCTTTCTTTTCAACGGTTTATAGATAAATCTGTTATATTCAAATGTAGTTCAACATTACAAATGATATATTTATTTACCTTATTAATGTACTAAAGCCATGAACAAAGAAACAGAAAAAGAAGAGCTAACACTGCAAAACGTACCAAAAGCAGTGAACTATCTTATTAACGAGATTGCAGAGATGAGAGTGCTATTAGAGCATATTGAATCTCAATTGGGATTAGGTGTTGACAAACATCGTCCAATAGGTATTGAGGACGCTTGTAGAATCCTGGATCAAACCAAAAATGGGATTAACAAACTGATGCGTAACAACGCAGTGCCGCACTATGTAAAAGAGAATAAATTCTATTTTTTTGAAGACGAATTAGTAAAATGGGTAGAAAGTTCTCGTGTCAAGACTTATGTGGAGCTACACCCAAGTAGAAATTCATTTAATCGTTGACATTTATATGAAACTTACTCGAAAAGAATTATACGATTTGGTATGGTCGGAACCAATGACGACCTTATGCAAACGATTTGGATTGTCTGACAATGGATTAAGAAAGCACTGTAAAGCCATGAATATCCCAATGCCACAAATAGGATATTGGTCAAAAATAAATGCGGGACACAAACCTGCTAAGCCAGTACTACCGACAGAAGATAAAAATACAAAAAGATCCACGACTTTGAATCAAGTGGATTCAAACGAAGAGGAAAAAGTAAACATAGCTCCTCCACCAAATAGATTTAAAGTTCGTGAACTTGAAATATTAAGTGGTGACACTTCTGCTTATATAGTTCCAGAAGTTCTGTACGCTAAAAACCCTTTAATCATAGACACGAAAGAGAAACATAGACAAGTAAACGAAAATAAATATCTAGAAAATAACCCTTACACAAGTAAAATCAAAATCACTCTAAATTTAGATGTATCTGAAAAGTCAATAAACAGAGCGTTGTTGATTTATGAAACAATCATTAAAGCTCTTATATTGAGAGGTCATGACATAAAAATTGAAAACAACAAAACCTACGCTTGTATAAACGGAGAAAAAATACAAGTCAGTATTGACGAAAGAAGAAAGCGGAAAGAAAATATCGAGAATAAATATGGTTTCAGAGACACATACTTTTGCGGTGAGTTCAGTTTCAATATTTATTATGGCTATCGTGACAAATCCGTCTTTAATGACACAAAGTACACTAAGCTTGAAGATAAAATAATTGCTATAATCGCAAGCCTTGAAATCCGTTCAGAGCTGATTAAAGAAGAACGGATTGAAGATGAACGCCGAGAAATAATCAGGCAGGAAAAAGAAAAAATACGCCAGGACTTTAAAGCAAAACAAAAGACAGAGCTAAATGAATTTAAGTCCATGTTTTCAATGGCAGACCGTCTTCATAAAACGTCTATCTTACGTCAATACATTAGCACATACGAACAGTATATCATGGAACATGGGGAGATGACTGAAGATATTTCCAAGAAACTACAATGGGCTAAAGAAAAAGCTGATTGGTTAGATCCATTTATTTCAAAGGAAGACCAATACTTAGACGAATTTGATAAGAATGATATATTACAGCCCGAAAGCCCGAAATATAATCCATGGAGATATGAAGACGCTCATTCGTCCTTTTACAATTACTCATTCTGGTCAAATCCATTTCGCAGAAGGTAATGATTGATGAAGGGTTAACTTATGTTCGTTTGCACTGCCATTAAGCTGTTGTTATTCGAGTGAACAACAATCCTACATGTATGCTTTATAATAGTTTTAAGCTGTTTTTCATGGCTCAAATGTAGCGAGGTGGTAGTTGGTAGTTCAAACACATTTTTTACCCGTGGTCGTGCTGAAAAGAGCATTGCTGAAAAACAACAGAAGGTTAGACTGTCTTGAAGTCTGCAAAAAGACTATGCAAACTATGAGGTACGAATGTTGGGATTTTTTTGTACCTGGGGATTTTTTTATAAAAAAAACAGTTACTCTCGGTATAGCTCAGACAAGTTTGACTCTGCACTTGTTTACACGGCATTTGCCCTGCAAAGCTTCCTGCAATTACCTCTCAGGCTTGCCTTGCCATTTATATCTGTTCATTAGAAACGCTTGTTCATTGGCAATAAATAACTAAAAATACTGAACAAGAACCTGATTTATTTGATTGTATTATACTTTTGAACCTTTTTACGATTGCCAGATTCTCGAATGAAATAGAGTAAATCAGAACAAACAGATTTACTCTATCTCATGTTTTTCATGGAAATTGTTTGGCCAATTAAGCATTTATGCAAATATCTAAAAACAAGTAGATTAAAAACGACATCAGTGACAAATATTGTTAACTTGGACAAAACTTTGGACAATTAGTTTATTTCCCCTCTTCTCTTAAGTTCTTCGAACCAATTTATCTATTTTCTCTTTTAAAACCTCTTATAGTTCTTTTTAAATGCATACTGTTCAGACCTGATTATCAATAAGTAACATCCTATGCCTGCTTTCAATATCTCAACTTATTCTTTTATTTCTCTTTTAAATTGTCATAAGATATATACTAGTAGGAGGTTGTCATGTGTACGTTTTGCGATATTTACACACGCTTGAAGTGACATGGTAATTTATTCTGCTTTATACTGCTAACATTAACCAACAAGTGATTTGCCCTGCGGAACTCTCCGTAATTATCTTTCAGGCTTGCCTGACCACTTTGAAATGCAAGATTTAAGATTTTATTTTGAAAGCTTCTTTACTTCATTTTCAAAATCACTTACAAAATTTTTATCTTGGATTACCCTGAATTTTTCATATTCTGTTGTCGCTAGTTTAATCGCTATTTCATGCTTTACTTTCCCTGAATCTTTTAGAACATCATATTCATTGAATTGCAAGAATGCATCTAACCGTTTTATCCAATCCTCCATTTTCATAGGAATTTGGCGGGCAGCTTGATTCTCTGCGAAATCTAAATACATTGAAACAATTCGCTCTAATGATTTTATTTCTGACTCTTTCAAATAGTTTTTAGCGACACTTATATCTCCTTTTAGAACTTTGCCATTGGGAGAGTTTTTCCAGGTTTGCAAACCCATGTTTGGTTTTAAGGCATTAGCCCTGTGAGCAATTAATTCCGCAGCTGTTTCCCCAGTAATAGCCCAATGAAGCTTGTTCTGTACAGTTTTAAAAAAATTCTGCGTTATGTCGGCCGTTTTATTATAATCGATACTGCACTGTTCATATATGTCAGTAATTTTGAGGTAGAAACGTCTTTCACTTGCTCGTATTTCCCTAATGCGGTCTAAGAGTTCATCAAAATAGTCTTTACCAAATAATGCCCCTTGTTTCAAACGCTCATCGTCCATTACAAAACCCTTGACGATAAACTCACGTAAGGTTTTTGTAGCCCAAATACGAAACTGTGTTGCCTGTAATGAATTTACACGATAACCAACTGCTATTATTGCATCTAGATTATAAAAGTCAAGATTTCTAGTAACCTGCCTTTCACCTTCCTGTTGAACTATTTCCATTTTGGAAACAGTTGCATCTTTATTTAATTCTCCAGTCTCAAATATATTATTCAGGTGCTTACTTATCGCAGGAACATCAACACCTAATAGTTCAGCCATACGTTTTTGAGTCAGCCAAAAAGTTTCATCATTATAAAGTACTTCAATCTTTACATTACCGTCCGGAGTGCTATAAAAAATTATATCATTTTTTTGAGAATTTGCCATATAAAATTTATTTTAATATTATCGGTATTTGCCATCTGTTTTTATTTTCTTTGCAAACTAAGGGAATAAGAAATTCCTATTCCTCACTACTCACATACGTTTCATTGTAAATATCCATTAGGTTCTTGCCGTTATACGTCCAGTATGATGTTGGTTGAAGTGCATGCTCAATACCCAATAACTCCTTAGTAATGGCAGTCAAAGATTTTTTCACACCACAATAACTTACTTTCTTGGCATCGCAGACTTCGACTATATATGTTTCGTCATCCCGATTGAATTCAAGTTTTGCACCTAATGGTATTCCCATTTCAATGTAATTCAGCGGCGGACGGCGGGTTATCTTCATTTTCCTTCCAGCTGCTTTATCGACCTCTGTAAGATCATTATTGATTTCTTCCACGATTTCATTCGTAATGTCTTTACTTTTATCCAATAGCTGAAGTATGGCTATAGCCTGTTCAGGGTTAATCTCAAAGAACTCACGCTGGGTATGGATACGATAGGGGTGAAAAGCAATATGCAATGCTTTTTCAACCTTTGCTGTTTCGGTAACTTTACATGCGTATTCACATTCAAACGGAACCGGTACGCTTGTATTAAACAACTCTTTGAGACGTGCATCTACACTTTCCTTATTGGTCATTCCTATTTTTACCAGCCCTGGCATAGCCGGATTGGTGAGGACGTAAACTATTCCGTAGTTTATTGTTTTTGGAGTCATGTTATCTTATTTTGCTAATTTCTCTACTACACTTTAATTGTTATATTAATAATCTTGAGAAAGATAGTTTTTCTGTAAATCAAAGTATCTGTACCATACAGGGATATTAAACCTTGTACGAATCATATTTAAATAAGCAATTACTTCAAGATTAGGCCTGTCATATGAGACAACAATCATTTTTTGTGCATTTTCAACATTTGGGAAATAAGAGTATTCCATAATTTGACCAAGTGCTTTTCTTATACTTAATTTTGCATTGTCTGTTTTTATTTCAAAATAATGCCAAATGCCATCGTGAGTAATTGCCTTAATATCAACTCTGTTTCGTTCAATATATACTTGCTTATACTCCTTTGATTGATTTAAATAATCATTAATTGCATTTTGCATTATATCATGATATGGATCAAAAGTACATTCTACATTGTATGTTTTAGTTCTTGTATTTGTATTTTTCTTATTTCCAACAAAGTCATCTTGATTATCTGGGATAATTAATGGCTCTTCATAGTCAAAATTAAACTCAGTTTCTTTAGGTAGAAGTTTAAATCTGTTCGTAGATATATTAATATCATCAGATCCAATATAAATATATTCTTCAAATTCTTCAACATCATCAAACTTGAATTTGATATTAAAGAAGATTTCAGGGGATAAAGCTATTTCTGAATTCCAGATTCCCTCTTTAATTTCAACTTGTTTTTTCATATCATCCATCCAACCTCTCTGTTGATATTTCAAGAACTCTGCTTCGGAATCTTGTTTAGAGATACAAAATACGTTTCTTATAATACCGACTAATAGCTTATCATTATCAGGATCAATGGTATAGAGGTGTAAGTTGAAAGTTTTATTATAATGTTTATCTGATTTTAAATTTAAAGGCTGAACAAAAGCATAATGAAAGCCGTCATCTGAAACCTTTGAGCGGTCAAATAACCATTCTTCGTGTCCAAATCCAAAAGTTCTTTCATAAGAATTTAGGTCTTTTGATTTTCCATCAATACCACTAGGAAATCTCCATTTTTCGTTATTCCAACAAAGTCGAACTATCTTATCTACTTGTCCTTTACTTTTTTGTTGAATTCGATTATCTATTATTTTTTTAGTATAAAGTATGAATTCATTTTCAGAGATCGGGTAAATATCAGCAGGTTTATAATTGGTTATATATTTATCAATCTTAGGTTTGTCAGTGTTTAAGAAATCATTCAAATGACTTATATAATTCTTTCCTTGATATTCCTTATACCACTTATTTTTTGTTTTGTGCTTGTAAAATCCTCCAATTTTTCTAGCAATTAAATCAAAGAAAATTGCTTTATCGTTTGAATCTTGCGCTGAAAATTCAACCCAACTATTCTTATCACTTGCAACAAAGAACCCAATATTGTAAACTTTTTCTTTCCAATCTCTACCAGACCAAAATGCAACCTGTAAATAATTCTCATTGCCCAGAAACCAATATCCTTTATCTTTTCTACCTTTATTGTTATTTTTTCTTGGCAAAAAATATAGTTCCGGATTACTCTCTCTTTTTTTGAGCAAATAATCCAATAATTTATTGTGTATTGAAAGGATATTTGACATCTTGCTTATTTTTTATTTGATTCTTCAATTAATTTCTGAGCATCTAATAATCGATTGACAGTCTTTACAAAATTAGCAGCATGTTGTCTTGCTCTGAAATAACACACTATAGCTAAAACAAGATAGATAATAGTAAAAAATGGTTTAAAAAAAATGATACTAATAATTGCAACTACCACAAACATATAGTATAAACTATCAAAGAATTCACTAATATGATACCAATAGGCCGCAGGTTCGTATATTTTCAATATTTGTAATTTAGCACAGGCTGTCCAAAAGTTATTAGTGGTTTGTAATTTGTCTGTTGGGATTCTGTCTGAATAATATACGGTGATAGCAAAATTTATTTTGGATTTATTGAAAAGTGTAACAATGAGTTTAACCAACCATTTGCATTTTTTCTCACAAACTTCTTCTACCTTATTTGAGATTACATGCCCAAAGTAACTTATGCCTCCAATCAGATGCCCAACGAAATAAATACAGGGAATCACAAAGAAGGAAGACACTAAACTATTGTTCTTAATAACTTTATAAATATCATATAAGAATGTGTAGTCTTTTATATTATCAAACAGAACTAATCCTATTGCAGTAATAAAAAGTGCTCCGGTAAGGAGAAAAACAAAGAAATCCCTTAATGTGAAGTTTGTAGTCATTGATTACGCTAATATTAAATTATCATACATTTCAAATACTCAATTATATATTCAGATTTGATAAAGAAATCTCCAACAAAAAGACCGTAAATAAAAGATTCATCATGAATGGGTCCTCCACTTAGACCATTAAATTTGATACCATCAGGAATGATTAGACGGCAAACATTATCACTCTTAAACCTTATATCTTCTTTTGCTAATATACCTTTAAGATTTACGTATTCATTGCAAGAACCTAACTGAAGTTTATAATCATGTATGTAAAAATCACCTTTCTTTTGATAATTCAACGTTATTGAATGTTGTGTGTATCTCTTAAAACCTGTTGCAGTAAGAGATTTTTTGTCTTGAAAGTTAGAAGATAATGTAAATAATTGATCAACATGATAATCAATTTTGAATAATGCAATATCTCTGCAAATTACTCCATCTTGTTCTTCAATATCCTTATAATCTCTAAAAAGTAATGTCAGTTCTAGTTCTTTGCCATCATCCAAAATAGCAAAATAGGAGTTTTTATCATTACCAATTACATGACCAGCAGAAATCAATATCCCTTCTGTAATAATAAATCCTGTCCCGAATGAGACAATATCTCCATAACCATTTTTCTCAATAATCGGAAAAATTATTTCGTATATTGCAGGAATAGTTGTTTTTTCTAAATCTTCATCTAACCAATCTAAATCTTTCATAATATTATTTTAACTAAAAACCTTTTATTTCCCCCCAATCCCACAAATGAACGTCTCGATAAACGATACAATTCTATTTGTTATTCTTTTGGTGGTTGAGTAGCATTCAAGTTATCATTCTCAAATAATGACTTGCCATATTTTTTTAGCCAATCTGCTTGTTCTTTAAAAGTTGAACAGACGGTAGATAATTTAAGCCAAAATGCTTGGGTGTGGTTTAGTATTACAGTGTGACATAATTCATGTAATATCACATAGTCTATCACCTTTTCTGGTGCTTTTATCAATCTCCAATTAAATGATAAATTATTTTCTTTGGAACAATTTCCCCATTTTGAAGCTACATTTCTAATAAATAACTTATTGAATTGGAACTTATGCTCCGTGGCTAATTGATTTACCCTATTTGTGATATATTTTTTTGCTTGCTCTTTATACCATTTATCTAAATCACCTCCAGGCATCGGGTGAGATTTTCCAAGGAAAAGTATCTCGCTTTCAGACAAGACTATCTTTAGTTTCGCTTCAGAATGAAAAGATTCTAGTTGATCATTAATCCATTTTGTTTTTTGAATGACAAGTCTTTCTATCTCATCATCCGAAAAGTTATTTGGGATAATCAATCTCACAACCTGATTTTCGTTTACATTAATCCTTGCATGAAGAATAGGCTTACGCTCAATAATATAGTGATTAGGAATATTCATTAGAGCTTATATTGTGAAACCATTAGTTCTAAGAGTTTTTCAGCAATTTCATCATCATCGCTAAGATTTAAACTTTCGAACTTTTCATCGCAAAGCCAATAGTCAATTCTACTAAGCATATTTTTCTTTTCTCTTTCACTATCAGCCCAACCAACATATCTTTTTTCTTTTATTTCTCTACCTAATTCAAAAGCCAGAGCCTTTGCAGTCTCTTCTTCCAAGCATTCTCCAAATTTATTCTTCAACTCCTGAAAAAAGATAAATTCCCCCATGTCATTAAAACCCATTCTTTCGGGAAGGCTATCTAATTCTTCGACTTCCGAAAATAATTTTTCTAATTCAAACAGTATTTCTTCTATCTTCTTTGATTTATTACGTTTTTGTTTAATAATCTCTTCTAAACGCTTCATGAAATCTACATAAATAGGATTATGTATTTCATTTTGCCTTATTACTGTTTCAATATCTCTTATGATTTTCTCTGCTTTATCATCCGGATTTAGCTTTGATCCGTTTAAAACATCAAGATAATTGCTGTTTATTGTAATTTCAGGTAAATGTCCTCTAAAACCTAATATCTGTGTTGATTCACTGATTAGCTGCCTTGTTTTAGCTGCATAGAATTCAGCGTCAAAATCTAAACGCTTGAATTCTGATAAATAAACCTGATAAATGGACAAGAGCCATCTATATTGATTTCGATACGGGACTAATAAAGCACTAGGAGAAATTGCTTCATAAAGTTGATAAACAACTCGAAATTCTTTTTCAAATTCTGTATGGTCAATTTCAGATAATCTTCTTACTACTTGAATACTTGACTCATAAGTATCTTCTAAGATTATACCGTCAAAATGATTCAATGCTTTATTTAATGCAATTGGAAAATCATTAAATAATGCATCTTCGTCTTTGAAAGAACCAATATCTGTAGGGTCATAGCTTAGTGCTTTATTAAGATCAATACCAATGTAATCAACAATTCGTCCATTATTCTTTGATACACCTGAAACTTTATCATCATAAGGCCTATTAGTGCGAGCTATTGCTTGCAATAATGTATGTTCTTTTAATGGACTATCTAAATACATTGTTTGCTCAATTGGTGCATCAAAGCCAGTAAGCAACATATTACATACAATCAGTATTCTGAGGTTATTGCCATTTCTTTGTTCCTCTGGTGTGATTCTCTTCTTGAATCTTTTTATTATTTTCTTTAACTCACCATCATTTAAATAGTGATCCTTGAATAGATTATATCTTTCTTCACTTTCTTTGGCTGTTTTTGAAAACACAATCTGAATTTCTGAAGGGTCGAAGCCATTTGATATAAGCTCATTGTAATAAAAAACACATGCTTCTTTATCAATAGCAACAACCTGAGCTTTAAAACCATTAGGATCAACTTTTCCCCTAAAATCTATTGCTATATCTTTTGCAATACCTGCAATTCTTTCGGGCTTTTTGATAACAGCTTGCCAAGGTCTAACTTTTCGTTGAACTTCTTGTTTTTCATCATCCTCCAAACTTTCTGTTAATTCATCCCAGCCTTTTTTAAGAGATTCTTTATCGATTTGTAAGTCTGTTGGACCATAAGTGTATATAATTTCTTTTGTTGCTCCATCATCTATAGCATCCTGTATATTATATTTGTCTAAGTATTTTTCAATTTCGGTCTTACTAATTTTGCCAAACTCTTGTATCGTTTTAGGAATAGGCGTACCAGTAAAAGCATATCTGCCGGCTTGAGGCAAGGCAGCCTTTAATTCAGAATGGAAATCACCATATTGAGTGCGGTGTGCTTCGTCTATTAAAACATAGACGTTTTCTCTGGAATCCGTCACACCATCTAGTTCACGGAACTTTTGAATATTTGTAATGATTACTTCGCTGGTTTGGCTCTTAATTTTAAATTTAAGTTGCCCTGCATTATTTGGTTTAAAAGTATTAGGGAAATCACTTTCTTCAAAAGTGTCTCCTATTTGTTCTCTCAAATCTTTTCTATCAACAATAATGTAAACCATTGGATCTTTCAAATCTTTATGGTTTCTGAGTTTGTATGCAGTGAATAATATAGTTAGTGACTTTCCAGAACCTTGTGTATGCCAAATAACACCCTGTTTGTGATCTCCGGTTTCAGCTCTACGTACAATTTTATTTGCAGCTCGAAATTGTTGGTATCGGGCGATTTTTTTCACTAAACCAGCCTCCGAAGATCTTTCGAATACCATAAAACTCTGCAACATATCCAAGATTCTTTCAGGTTGGAGTAAGCTACAAACCGACCTACGCATTTGTTCGTAAATTGGCATGTCCATGTCTAATAAACCAGTATCTTCATTTTTGACTGAACCAATATACTTTATTGCTGGATTTTGTGTTGGATTCTCAAACGATAAGTCTTTCCATTCATAGAAATATGAAGAAGAAGCTCCTAAAACTCCATACTTTGAGAATTTGCCATTGGCGGCTATGCCAAAGAAATTGGAGATAAAGAGTTTGGGAACTTTACTCTCGTACAAACTTAAATCTTGTATTCCTTTAAAGTAATTTGAATTTGATTTGGCTCTTTGTTTAGCTTCAACACATATAATAGGAATTCCATTGACAAGTAAAGCTATATCAGGCTTTACTAACTCCAAGCCTTGTACCCAATATTGTCGAGTAACTATAAAATCATTTTTCCAAGGGTTTTGAAAATCTATAACTTTAATAGTCATATTTTTCTCGCCAATTTTTAAGTTGACCCCTTTAACAAGTCTCTCAAGAAAAAGCTCGTTAGCAGCAAGAGCATTTGGATTATTATAATGTTGTGTAAGTATGGGGATTACTCTTTTGGCATCATCAATACTTATACTATTAATGGCACTTATTTTTTCCACCAAAATAGTTTCGATAAGGGGATTTGATAGTGGACGCTTATATTTTTTAAGCTCTTCATTGTCTTTTAGAGACCAACCTAAATTACTAATCCATTTAGACATTGGAACTTCTACCGCCGGTATTTCAGTAAATCCTGCCATAATATATTTATTTTAGTTCATTTAATGGAATTCTCACTTTCCCCGTGAGTAGGTTTTGCATTAGTGACTTTTTGAGTTTCTCGAGAGATTTTAACTTATCCTCTTTTGTTTTTTTAGAATTGATAACTTCATCAAGTATATTGACAATCTCTATTTGTTCCTCTTCTTCTGGTATTGCAATCCATAATTTATGAATATCATTTCTATTAAGTGTTGGAACTCCTGTTCCTGCTAAAAAATCCTTCAATCGTAAATGTATTAAAAGATAATAAATAAATTTTCTATTGTTATCTTTAAAGTCATTGACATATAATGTTGTATTATGTGGCCAGAACTTCTCATCAATATAAAAGACATTTCCAATAGTACCAGATCTACCTGTGACAACACCTGGAGAATCTGCTTTATACGCATTATGCCTTATTGAAGGCCCATTTGATTTTACTACAATATAATCACCATTTTCTGCCTCATTATCAGTTAGATCATGCCCTCTTTGTAATACGAAAAACTCTTTGCATTTACCAAATCTCCAATCTTTTGGAACATTACCAAATTTTTCATGTATCCAGAATTCATCATCTTTTCTCCATGTACCATCTGGTTTCATTTTACCAGAAAGCAAATTTTGCATTAGAGATTTCTTTACATTTTCAAGTCTATCTATAGTGTTTTTTGTAGCCAGAATAGCTGTATCTATAGCTGTAATATATTTAGCAATAGCAGTTTGTTCATCAAAAGAAGGTTTAGGAATTTTTTGATTTAAATAATATCTATACTCCAAATTTCGAATACCATTGGTTTGAGTTTGCATAGTTTGAGTTATGCCAGCACTGTGTAAATGGTGTAAGCAATAAAAAACAAACTTTGCATTATGATCTGACGAGACTCTTATTCTTTGAATGAAATTTGAGAAACCAAATCCGATATTTTCGACTTCTTTTGTCACATAGCTAACTCTACCTACAGGTTGAGTCTCACTCCCACCAGAACGTTCAATTACAATATCTTCTTCAATAAGTTTTGTTTTATTAAAGTCTGAATCTGAAATAGTACGAAGTGCTACATCTGATAAGTCTAAATATCCAGAATCATTAAAATTAGTGCTTCTTACAACTGCAATGTCGTCTTCACCTATTGGATCTGCACCCCATTTACCCGCATCGTTACTTACTAAAAAGTCTTTTAATCTAATGGGATCAAAATCAGGAATACATAAACCAATTTTCGTTTCTTTTAAATCCATCATTTTAAAATTGATAATAAGTTGATTAAAACTTTTTCGGCTTCTTTTTCGGCTTTCAAGGCAGATTTGAGGTCAGTTTTAGCTTCCTCAATTGGTATTTCTCTTTCTGGTTCTACTGTATCAATATACCTAGGTAAATTAAGATTATATTCATTTTCAATAATCTCATCCATTTCAACTAATGAAAAATACTTTCTCCGTAACAACGGATTACCAAAAACTTCAATCATTTCTTTGCTTACTTCTTGAATTGCTACCTTTTCTCTTTCAGCATCAGAAATTACATTTGCAATGTCAGTGTCTTTCTTCGCAAGTAATTCTTTTAGTTTTGTAATTCTTTTTTCTACTTTCTCAATATCACTTTTTGAAATAGTAGCGTTATTGCTTTGTTTTATTTTTAATTTGAGTTCTTGCTGTGCGCCAAACAAAATAACAAGCTCATTTTTATCATTGAGAGGTAATTTTGTTTTTCGTTTATCTTTGTTTTCAAATTCAAATTTCCCTTTGTGGATTTTGGTATCTAAAATAGAACCATCATTGGAAGTTAGTTCTATTTCGGAATTTTCCATTTTTAAAAATGCCGTCATTTGCAAAAGTAATGAATTTAACGAAGAAAGTTCTTGTTCTTCATCAATATATTTTTCGTTTATTTCTAGCAACTTGAAATCGAGATTATCATCGACCAATTGAAATAGTCGTTGTTCCTGATTAGGTATTATTTGTTTTGCTGTTTCAATATTACCATAACTGACTAACTGCACTAATATGCGCATTACATCTTGTGGGCGAAGAACGTTTTGATCAGACTCTTCTTTATACCAACCTTTTTTAGCACCCCACACCATTAAGATTTTATCTTTTCTTTCTTTGGGTTTGTTTTTATTGAAAAAAACAATCGCTCCCGGAATTGTATTTCCGTAAAATACATTTTCGGGTAATGCTACAATAGCATCAATGATATTTCGTTTATCAGTGCCAATTCCTTCAATAAAGCCTCTTCGAATTAAATAATCGTCATCAGCCTTCCTTTTTTGACCATCTTCCTCTTCTGTTTTTTCGGGTTGTCCTTTGAATAAAACACCATTTGGACATACTACACCAGCCACACCATTGGGCTCTAATGAAGCAAGAATATGTTGCAAGAAAGCAAAATCCCCATTGGTAAAATTTGGAGTTCCAAAAACCAAACGGTTGTATGGATCGACATAGGTATCTTTAGCAGGATAATCATATTTAGGAGTTCCATCGTTATTTAAAACAGGTTTTCCCTTTTTATCTTTTTTAGGTGTACCGTTACCAGCCCAGTTTTCTACAGAAAATGGGAAATTTGCTAATACTACGTCAAAAGTTTCAATTTTGTCGTTTGGTTTTTTAAATCGAGGGTTTTGAATAGTATCACCTTGTCTAATTTCACCTTCTAAACCGTGTAATAGAAGATTCATTGTAGCAATAGCCCATGTATTCCATATTGTTTCCTGACCATACAAACGAAGTCCTTTCAATTCACCTGATTTTTCTTTTACATAATCAGCAGATTTAATTAAAAAACCACCAGAGCCACATGTGGGGTCATATATTCGCATACCATTTTCGGGAGAAAGGTAACGAACCATCAACTCTACAACTTCAGGTGGGGTATAGAATTGGCCAGCAACAGTACCACCTTTATTCTCATCGGCAAATCGCTTAATTAAGTATTCATAGGCATGACCTAAGATATCTAATGGTACATTGTTGTTTGCAAAATTCATTGGGTCAAGGTGATTGATCAACTCTTGAAGAATTTTTGGTTCCAATTTTTTACCTCCTGAGCCATCTGGAGAATCTTCATTCCATTTGACAGTATTAATAATACCCTTTAGCTTTGGATTTGCATCAGCTATAGCCTCAAGTGCTTCTTGTAATTTTTCGTTCTTATCATCTAATGGTGTAGAAGCAATATCTTTCCAGAAATAGCCTACGGGTATATTAAAAAGGTGAGCGTTTTTTAAAACCTTTTCTAATTGTTTTTGATTCAACTGTTTATTATATTCACTTTCCAATTCCATTACTTTGAGTTCTTCTTCCCAAGGGTAATTGTCTGAAAGTCTTTTATAGAAAAGAAGCGTTAGAATGTATGATTTATAATCTTCAACTTTACCATAGAGAATATCAGCCATTCCCCACAAAAAATTACCTAGTTGTTGTTTTGTTATCATTTTGTTTGTTTGTTTTTTAATTTATTTAAAGCCTCAAGCAAAGACTCTTCAAGTAACGGGTATTCGATATTTTCTTCAATAAGTTTATCACTTAATATATCAATTTGCAAACCTCTGAAATCAAGATTGAAGAGTTTTGAAACTATCGGAATCATTTCGATAGAGCCTTTTCTATCCCCCTTTTCAATTTTACTTAATGTTGATTGGTCAACATCGAAATCTGCAGCAAGTTTACGAAGAGGCAATTTATTTGCTTCTCTATAATCTTTGATAATTGCACCTAATTTTTTGCTCCACCTGTCTGACATAATATTTTGGACATTTTTGGCAAATATATTAATAATATTTTAAAATCGTGCAAGGTTTGCAAAGATTGCAAACCTTATTGATTTTTTTTCTCGTAATGACCTGAACGTGGATTATCCAATAATTTGTTTGTTAGAAGTTTGGAAAGGTAACCATCGGCAGTGCGTTCTTTGATTTTCAATTGATTAATAGCTATTTCAATAGCGTGTTTGCGTTGGAAGTTTTCGGGGAGCAAATCATAGAAACTTTTTAGGGCTTTGTCTGCTCCAGTGGTTGACTTAGGCAGTTCATTGAACATAAAAACTGCGTGTTGTTGAAATGTATTTACAAGTAGCAGTGCTGTTTCAAAGTCTTCATCGCTGCAAATGAATTCATTTGAAGCTTCGCCTCTATCATAGTATTTAAGAATGATTAGCAACAGATAGGCAGCATTCATACTAGTACACTAATTTTTAAGCGTTAAGCATCACTCATAAAGAAAGCCATTCAAAATACTAGATTGAATGGCTTTCTTTACTACAAACTCACCAATTTGAATTTCTGGGGATTGTTCAATTTCACCGAATGGACAATATTATTTTAACCTCCAATATATAATTTCAATCATAAGAAATCTTATGTAGACACGTTCATACGATTGCTTCTCATTTAAATAGGCCGACTTGCGTTTTCTGCGATCTCTCATTGACCTATTTTTTTCTTTTTAATATCCCTTTTTTGAATGTCATTACAACCTAACTCCTTTCGCACCAAATAATCAGATTGGTTTTTGCTGATTTTATCTTGATTTTTCATTCTCCAAGTTCCGTAGTTCTCATTTCTTAACTCTATCGTTTTTTTATTCTTTTCCATTATAAATATTATTAGTAGTTAATTTAAATTCAATGTTTTGGTTATTTATTTTCTAAGTGATGGGCCTTTAAACTCTACAACTCTGCAAAGTCGTATAAGTCGATCATACGTACGTTCACCATATCTTTGCAATAATTGCTCCTTTGTCAAATTGGTACTTATAAATACCAACTTTATCGTATTTTCAGCGTTGTCAATGATTTTATTAAATGGCTCATATCTTTCTCCAAAATTAGATTCAGCGTTTTCTGTACCTACCTCATCTATATTAAAACACCAACTAGTCGAAATTATAGACCAACCAATTGTTTTTATCGCACGTTGTGAATCCGGGAGGTTTAATTCATTCGCTGAAATTGACTTTACAACTTTTTTAAATTTCAGGTAAAATATCAATGGAATTACAGAGCGTAGAATAGTTGTTTTTCCACGACCACAGTCACCCATAAGCAACAGTCCCTTGCCATTTGTATTTGACATCCATTCCACTATCTCATTATATTCTGGTAGCCACTCAAAATTTATTGCAGTTTCATCTAATTTTTCAAAAAATTCTGAAAATACTCTTTTACAGAGATCAAGATTGCCAAAACTAAGGACTTCTGCTTTGCGCTCAATTTTAACTCCGGACTGTCCCAAGCTATTAATTATTTTTTTTAGATTACTCATTTTAACCTATTTAGTAAAGTTTGTTTTGCATCATCGGTTTTAGGTTGTAATGTCTTACCTGTTTCCAGCTGATGATTTAATTTTATACTTGGCTTAAAAAAGCCTGAATAGTTGTTTGAAATGGAATTCTCAATTATTTCTGCTCCTACAATCGGGTCATTATTGGAAAATAACACTAATCTTTTAAACATTGTAGTTAACGAGGTGAAACCCTTGTAAGGTTGGTTTTTCTCTTTTTTATAATCGAGCCATTTAGCTATAACCGGTCTCCATTCCTCTGAAATTGATAATAAAAATTTCTCATTATGAGTCATATCCGACGTTTTAGATTGTCGTTTTATAACTTCATTTCCTTTTTCTTCATTTTCATTTTCTTTATGACCGTTACTGTCGTGATTGTAACACGTTACATGATTTGTAACTTCTTGTTTGTCACGGAATTTAGCAACACGTTTTGAAGTTTTTTCTTTTTTTATTCTATACTTTTCACTGAATTTCATCAATTGTAAGTTGTAAGTTTCACCATCGATTGAATGAATTAGTTCAATACTTTCCATAA
>Ga0302292_1000241_pt1 | contig 38244 bp, 27 predicted proteins | sample III_Fen_N2_1_FD_194553 | JGI IMG/M metagenome (GOLD analysis project Ga0302292, IMG submission 194553) | Peat permafrost microbial communities from Stordalen Mire near Abisko, Sweden - III_Fen_N2_1 | ecosystem: Environmental > Terrestrial > Soil > Wetlands > Permafrost | place: Sweden: Abisko...
TGCTTCCTGCTGAACCAATAGTGTAATGTTTTTTCCTGTAAATTCAGAGGTATATAGGATAGGTAATTTATCTTTTTGACCTGCTACCTGTAAAATTGAATTGAATTTTCCATATCCGTTATCCACTTTGCTGGGATTATTCGCATCATGATTCTGTTGTCCATCCAGGCTCATTTGATATAAATAAGTGCCGGGACTTAAATTCAAGGTTACTTCGTAAACGCCTTTCTGGTTCAGTTTCAAATCAGGAGATAACGCTGGAACCCAGTCATTCATTTGTCCTGCAATCTGTACCTTTTTGTAGGCTTTACCCTGCGGATTGAATGTAAACTTATAATCCAGCTTATCAGTTTTGCGGCAGGGTACTGAATATGGAATCCCTTTTGTCCAGAGTTTCACATCAACAAAATGCTCCATGTCAGGCAATACTACTAATTCTGCATTCACTCGATGACTATCAATCCGGCATACAAGTTTAGTCGATGAACTGGTTATTGAATCAATTTCAGAAGGATTCATTATAAAATCCTGAAGTGACAAAACATTGTTACCGATTTTCAGTGTCAACAGCGAATTGAGGTTTTTATTATTTACCGAATCCGAAGGAAAATCGAGACTTGATTGTTTACAGGCTGTACTTCCGAGAACAATCAACAGGATAATATACAATTGGTTTTTCATACTTTATTTTTTCGTAGATTATTAGTAAGATCAGTTGTCAATAGAAAAGATATCCTTTGAAATTTGAAATTATTATTTTATCATGTATTTTATCAAACATCACATTGACAGATGTTATTATCAATTTATAGTCTTTACCTTGTATCGTTAACTCTTCTTTCGTAAATTCATCATCATTGTTTGTTGTTTTTTCTCTCACAATTGCTTTTAATTTATCGTTCAACGAAATTGAAAAGCCGGACATTTCTTTCAATTTATTTTTAATAATCAACTTATTATTTTCCATGCTAACAACTACTTTTTCATCTTCATATTTCATGTTTTGATCCCCAAACATATATAATGACAGAAATGAATGGTATTGGTCAGTATCTACATATACTGATTGATTTTTTAAATGGATATAAGAAAATTGCTGATTATTCGTGAAGTTCTCCATTTTAGTCAGTGCCAGGATCTCTGTTTGTGACTTATCCTTTATTGAAATTGGGTAAAACTTCTGAATACTTTCATTCCCGTAGGTTTTCGAAAGATATTGTATGGCTCCAACCAGTTTAATTTGTGTTATTGAATCTACTTTCGAAGTTCGATCTTTGGCTATAATTATTTTACCGTTGTTTAATAAATGTGCATCATTGAGTTGTTTTTCCAATTGGGTAGTCAGTGAGCGCTTGGTAATGTGATATACGCTCCAGGGTCCGACAGAACTAAAGAATGCAACCAGGGCAAACGAAATGACAATCCATTTTACGTGTTTTGATTGAGAGAGCAACAGGTAGATACTGATCAGAAACAGCCAAAAATTCAGTATGAAAACATAACAACGGTTGATAGTCAATCCGTAATCACCGATTCTTCGAAAAATTCCAACAGACATAAGTACTAACAACGGGAATAACAGTACCGGAAAGTACCGGGAGAAAACTTCAACCGGTTTATTTTCTTTCATTCGTTGGAGAGGGTATAGAATGATGATACATAATAAACCAACCATTCCAAGTACTGAAACCAATGTTGATACCCATCCGTTTGGCAGTTCCCATTTAATAATTATCCTGAAAAGATACACATATAGAATGAGGGTATAAGCAGCTAAAATAGGAAGTAAAATATACAATCCGAAAATTTTCAATATTTTATTGAAAGAAATTTCCTGATTCCTTTTTTCTGACTCCGATGGGATATTTGACAAAAAATAGACCGGTGCAAAAATCACATAACATACCACCGCCAGGTTCGAATAGATCTCTTTATTGATTTGTATAGCAAACAATTTATCGAGTGATAAAATAGCAAGGCTTATTCCGGCGAACAATACATTTGAGAAAACAAACGTAATGAACATGTCAATTATGCTGTCACGACTAAAATTCCAAAAAGGGATTTCGTTATTTTTCTTCAGAAATGAAACAAAAAAGGCAGATAAAACGAATACTGTTCCAAAAGCAATCAATTGATAATGCTGATATTCGAAAAGCTTTTCCGGTAACGTGAAACAATAAACTGCCAGTAAAACTATTGAAAGGACATTTAACAAAATCCTGAGATGCCACTTTTTAAATTCTTCCAGATATAACGAAACGGCAACATTTAAAAGAGTTCCCAATACAAAAAAAGCCCATAAACCAGTTTTTATTTCAACTTTCACTTTTTGAATTGACAAAAAACAAAGGATGGATAAACCAATCAGAAAGATTAGGGTGAAAGGAAATCGCACAAGAACCAATTTTAATTTATTGATCCATTCTTTTAATGATGTCTTTTTCATATCTATAGGTATAACAGGTTATTAATAAATATCGACTATATGAATTCTTACTTTAAATCCAGAATTAAAACGGTCTTAGCAGGAATTGTCACAGGACTTTTTAGAGAATAGGTTTTAGAATTTGTAATTTCAATCCCGAAAGATTTCCCGGCTATCATTTCATTGAAACGATATACATCTAACTCCTTATCTTGCTCATTATTATTTGCGATAATCATTATTGTTTTTTCAGTGTTATACCTGAAACTGACGTAGATTCCATTTTCAGGGACAAACTGCTTCATGGATCCATTTTGTAACACAGAGTTGTGCTTACGATAATTCAATAAATTTTTCAGATACTTAAACACTTCATTTTCAGCTTTTGTTCTTCCCTGTGCTGTAAATGCATTTCTTTCATCAGTGATCCACCCACCGGGGTAATCAAATCGATGGCCCTGATAATCTCCCGCTTTTCCATCCAACATGATTTCAGTGCCATAATAGAGTTGAGGATAACCCCGTGCAGTAATCAACATAGCTAATGCCATTTTATATTTACGAATATCCCTTTTTACAACAACTGAATATCTGTCAATATCGTGATTATCCAGAAAATTCATAATCATTGATGGATTTGAATATACAAAGTCCTGTGCATACAGCGAGTAAAAACGCGACATTCCGGTGTCCCAACTATCGGGTTCATTGAATGCCGAACTGAAAACATCCTTGAGGCAGAAATCCATCACGCTTGTCAACCTTGAATCGAATCCATCTTTATTATTATTCCCCGATTGATAATAGGCAATTTCTGCCGGCGATTTAACCCAACATTCACCAACAACATTCATATTCGGATATTCGCTCCTGATGGTTTGAATAAACTTTGCCGCCGTTTTAATATCGTTGTATGGATACGTATCTACCCGCATTCCATCAATATTGGCAGTTTCTATCCAGAAAATATAAACCTGACTCAGATAATCGAAAAGCAGTGGGTTCTGTAGATTTAAATCAGGCATGTTTGGAGCAAACCAACCCTTCGTCAGCCTGATTAAATCAGCTTTTGCTGCATGCGGATCAGTCCATGCTGTCATTCGGTAATTGGACGAGGTGTATGTTGGCCAGGTGTTAAACCAGTCCTTTGCTGGCATGTTTTTCAACCACCAATGGTTTGAGCCGCAATGATTCGGAACAACATCAATGATCAGTTTTAAACCGTTGGAATGACATACTTCTGAAAGCCTGGAATAATCTTCATTTTTCCCCAGGCGTGGATCAACTTTATAATAATCGGTACAGGCATATTGATGGTAGGAATATTGGGTATCATTATCATCCAAAAGGGGAGTTGCCCACAAGGCAGTAATACCCAAACCGGCAAGATAAGGGACATTCCTGATAATTCCCTCTATGTCTCCACCATGACGAGCACCAGGAATCTCTCTATGCACTCCCTGATAATAGCCACGAATGGAATCATTCTCTTTATTCCCATTAGCAAACCTGTCGGGCATAAGCAAATACAAGGCATCAGCTTCAGTAAAACTCTTCCGGACAGACGATTCTGATCTTCTTTTTTTCAACTCATAAACAACAGTCTGGATTTTTCTTCCCTTCTTCAATTCAATCGTAAATTTACCGGGCAATGTTTCTTTTGCTACGCTCAGATATAAAAAAACAAAGTTCGGATTATCGGTTGTCTCTTTTCTCACAATAGTAATACCTGCCTGATGGATGGATATTACTGCCGATTGCAAATCTATACCCTGCAGCATTAGCTGAAACTCCTGCTGATTCATTTCAGTCCACCAGTTAGTAGGCTCAACCCGTTGAACCCATTTCTGATCCTTTGCGTTAAGATGAATAGTTAAGCAAATAAATACTATCGGTAATAAAAAATACTTTTTTATCATATCTGTTTTTTTGAGACCACTGACTGAATACCTTCTAGGTATGTAAATTAACCCCTTAATTTTTGTTTTGAATAGGACTAACATTTCCTAAAAATATTTTACTGCTTTTTTTCAAACTTGCATTGAAATCTGAGTTCAAATATTTATTTTTGTAACCGAATAAGCAATTAAGACGACAGTTTAACTTGCTATTTAAAATTTTGAAATTTCCAGTCGCTTTTCATGAATTATTCGTATCCGGCAAATTAAAAAAGCATCTATCGATCATCTAAAAACCGCAAACTTTAAAACAATAAACGACTTTTCCCTTCCTATAATCTATATTATACTTCTATCCCGTTTTTGATTTGGTCTTGGTTCCGTCTTGGTTCCGTCTTGGTTCCGTAGGTATCGCCACTTATCAGCCATAACACATTCACTTATTAGCCATAATACAACCATATATCTATAAAGGTATATGGCATTTATAGCAATCAGATATTAGTAGTGAATCGTATTAGCCTCGGATGCAAAACCGACCTAAAACCAATCCAAAATCAATTATAGAACATTTCTGAACTGGAATGCGGAGATCAGTGAATTAAAAAATAGTCCGTCCGCAATTCATCAGACTTCATTACTTATTATCAATAACTTATCATTCTATAACCTGAAAATTCTTAATAAAAAAGGTCAGTTATCTTTCTAAAATGTCATTATTGACTGAAGTTTAGCTTTCCATTTTTTCTGCCATTGCAACCTTATGTTCTTCAAACAATTTATTCCATCCTTTTTGTTTAGATTCCAATGCCTGGACGCAGGCTTGTTCTGTCAGCTCTGTACGTGGATGATTCAATGAATTGAGAATTGATAAATATTTATTTAATCGAAGAGTATCACCTGTTTTTACGTCAGCTCCAACACTAAATCCTGCAATTTTTTCCTTTTCTATTTTTATAGGGTTAATATTCAGATGCTCATTATTCTTATAAATTTCATAAGTTACAGCGGTGCAGATATGGAAATCCGTATGGCGGGTTTGGGTCCATAAATGAGCAACATCATGCTGGGTTTTTGTTTGCAAGACATTCCATACAGGTTCTAATGCATGTTGAGTTGTCAACATTAAATCACCCTCAATGAGAGGCATTAAAGAAATTCGGCCAGCAAAGTTCAATGACTTGATGGAATAACTAATGGCGGCTACTTCAGGCTCAGCCATACTCAGGAACCGCCTGACGATTACCTGGATATGATGTCCTTTCAAGGATATGGCTTCGAATGTTCGTTCCAGAATAGCTTCATGCAAATTCATGGTCCGTTTAAAATTCAAGACCTCCCAAACTGCCAGGTCCAGTTTTTCTTCATTTAGACGCACTGTAATTCCAATCCAGTTTGGAGTATTCACATAATTACCCGATGAAACAGTATTTTCGGAGGTAAAACCTGAATGATCAGCATTTCCGGACTGAGTCTTCCCTGAAATAAAAGAACCGGGAAATGATTTTCCTGAATAATATTCTTCGAAGTTTCCGGATTGCTTTAGATATCCATTTTCAAGACAAAAGACATTTTCTGAATCAAGCAGATTATCACATTGAAAGCCTTCTTCAACGATGCACCAGGGGTCAGAATTCTGATTGTTAACCATGAGATTAGTTTGTTGTTTGAAAAGTTTGTTGTTTGAAAAGTTTGATCGTTCAAAAGGAATGAAGACTGCCAATAATTAAATTGTAGTTGCTTTCTTATCTTCGACCCAGAGGACGCTAAATGCTGCGATTATTAAAAAACAGCCTGACATGATTAATGCAAATATCGCTTGAGAATCAAAAAGTCTCTTTACAATCATCCCTCCAAATAAGCCATTGATTATTTGGGGAACCGTAATGAAAATATTAAAAATGCCCATATATATACCCATTTTTCGTATTGGTAATGCAGGAGCCAGAATAGCATAAGGCATGGATAGAATACTTCCCCAGGCCATTCCCACTCCAATCATGGAATAAATCAAAGTCGTTGGATTTGTGATGAAATAAATAGATAATAATCCAATTGCTCCGGCAAGCAATGAAACGCTATGAGTCAGTTTTCGGCCTATTTTATGAGCAATGGCGGGCAACAAAAGGGCATAGATCATAGCTACCCCGTTATAAACTCCAAAAATGATACCCACCCAATTCCCTGCATCCTGATATTGTATGGATTTTGTATCTGCAACAGCTAACCCGTAAACATGCTGAGCTACTGCCGGTGTTGTAAATACCCACATTCCAAATAGTGCAATCCAGGAGAAGAACTGGACCACGCCCAATTGTTTCATGGTTTTTGGCATGGCTACAATATCTTTAAAAATATCAGAGAATTTGCCTTTTTCTTCGACAATTTGGTTACTTTCTTTATTAAATTTATTAAGTTCTTCGGGGGAATATTCCTTAGTGCTGATTACAGTCCATAAGATGGTGACAATCATCACTGCAGCACCGATATAAAAGGAGAAAACCACATTATCCGGTATTCCTCCATTGGTGGCAACCTTAGAAATCCCCACCCAGTTACCCAATACATAAGGTAACCAGGATCCAATGACAGCGCCTATTCCAATCAGGAATGTCTGTATGGAAAAGCCCAGCGTACTCTGATCGGCAGGAAGCATATCGGCAACCAAAGCCCGAAAGGGTTCCATGGCAACATTAAAGGAAGCATCCATAATCATTAAAAATCCGGCTCCAATAAACATGGCAGGCAATATGTTTGTAAAGACACCCGCGTTCGGCATAAGGATCAGTGCGATGGCTGCAAGGATTGCCCCGACAAGAAAAAACGGACGACGACGCCCCAACTTTGTCCAGGTATGATCGGAATAATGACCTATTATCGGTTGAATAATCATTCCTGTTATTGGGGCTGCCAACCAGAACCACGACAATTGTTCGATATCCGCACCAAAGGTTTGCAAAATCCGGCTGGCATTCGCATTTTGTAATGCATAACCAAATTGTATTCCTAAAAACCCCATGCTCAGACTGAGGATTTGCAGGAAGTTGAATCGGGGCTTCGTTTGAAGAGTTTCAGGTTTGAAAAGTTTGGTGTTTGAAGAGTTCATGGATTTACGGTTTGAAAGGTTTGAAGAGTTTAAAAGGTTTGAAGAGTTTGAGGTTTGAAGTTTTATATTCGTCATTAAGAAAGTGATTTTTTAAATTTATTGCCTTTTATATCTGATTTTATCAAATAGTTCATTAAACTTTTAATTCCAGAACTAAGAATAGAAGAATCATCAATTAGTTTTTGTAATTCATTTTCATCAATATATTCATAATCAAAGGCTCGATAACTTTGTGAACGTGTTTCGGCGCATGAACCTTTTGCGATGGATAGAAAACTTATAAATTCTTTATTACCTTCTCTATCAAACCCTTCAGCTATATTGTCCATAATCGAACCTGATGAACGTAAAATCTGTGATTTCAATGCATAATCTTTTACGAATTCATTTTTTTTTGTCATTTTAAAAACCAACTTACAAAGTTCACGTGATTTTTTCCAAATTTCTAAATCCTCAAAGCGATTAATTGTAGCCATGAATGTAAATTTTTAGTGTTAATGTAAATTTATTGTCTCTAAATTATAAACCACAAACTCTTCAAACTCTTCAAACTTTTCAAACTCTTCAAACTTTTCAAACTCTTCAAACTCTTCAAACTCTTCAAACTCTTCAAACTCTTCAAACTCTTCAAACTCTTCATACTCTTCAAACTCTTCAAACTCTTCAAACTCTTCAAACTCTTCAAACGTTACTTCGTCGTTCCCCGAATAATCAAATTTGTTTTAATAATCTTATTTGTATATTGACCATGAGTTTCACCATTTATCTTATCGAGAAGAAGGTGAGCAGCATTCTTTCCCATCTCAAAGCCGTGTTGTTCAACGGTACTAAGCATGGGGTCGCAGGCTTTTGCGAGTTCACCATCTGAGAATCCAAAAATAGAAACATCTTCCGGGATTCTTAATTTTGCTAATTTGACGGCATACATGATTCCGGAAGCACAGTGGTCGTTAATGGCAAAGAATCCATCCGGCCGGTCAGGTCGGTCTAATATTTCAGGGGTTATAATAATGGCTTCTTCACGAGTATCACAGACTCGTATCAAGGTCTCATCAACAGGGATATGGTATTTTCTAAGGGCATCCAGATATCCGTTTTTCCGGTTTTTGGAAATTTCCAGATGTAAGGGGGAACTGTAAAAGGCAATGTGTTTGCAACCCGATTGGATCAGATACTCCACCGCAGCAAAAGCACCTGAATAATCATCGACTACTACCCGGTCTGTATTAATGCCAATACAAATTCTGTCAAAAAAGACCAATGGAATATCACTATCAATGATATCCTGAAAATGATCGTATTGGGTAGTGTGTTTCGACAGACATGCCAATACACCGGATACACGGGTTGCAATGAGGGATTCGGTATTGCGGACTTCATTTTCGTAATTTTCGCCCGATTGGCAAATAATTACATTGAAACCTTGTTGATTTGCGATCTGTTCGATTCCCGAAAGAATAGAAGAAAAAAAGAAATGGACTATTTCAGGAACAATGACTCCAATAGTATTATTTCTGCTCATCCGCAGGCTCAATGCCAGCGTATTGGGTTTATAATTAAATTCTTTAGCATATTTATTCACGGAATCTTTTGTGGTCTGGCTGATATCCGGATGGTTTTTTAAAGCCCGTGAAACTGTGGATGGAGAAATATTAAGAGCACGTCCGATATCTTTGATTGTAATCTGGGTTTTTTTCATGACAGGATTTATCGGTTAAATAATCATTGACAGAAATAGTCAATCGGTTTATATAGCTACATTGCTATATTACAAATAGTTTGCACTATAAAAGAGTCACAGATGCTCCATATTTTTTTTTGCCTGTAACATATCCTATGCAAAAGTAAAATAGATTATCCGAATAAAAAATTATTTCAGAAAATAATTAATTTATAGAGTGCAAACGTTTGCATAACTTTTTCGAATTATAATTATATAACAAAGATTTTATATAAACATTAATACTCTATTTTTGCCAACATAAAATATGTTTAACTGATTTTGAATGTGTTTGGACTGAACCTTTTCAGCAGAAGAGATGTTAGAAAGAAAAAAATGAGTTTTATTCATTTTTTATGACAATTAATTACAAGTTTCAACCTTAAAAAAACTTAATGCATGAAGTACAATCACTTTAAGCACAAAATGCGTGCATTTGTTGCTGTTTTAGCGATGTTTGCACTTGGCATGACAGCCAATGCTCAACAAATGTCAGTTTCCGGGATCGTGAAAGATGCTAAAACCGGGGAAGCCATCCTTGGGGCAAGTATTTTAGAAAAAGGTACTAACAATGGTGTTATCACAAATTTTGAAGGAACATTCACACTCTCCGTTGCTTCAAACGCTACACTGATCGTCAGGTATCTTGGCTATGTTACCGAAGAAGTTCCTGTTTCAGGAAAAACCTCACTGGTTATTCAATTAAAAGAAGATGCTATTGCCTTAGGGGAAGTAGTAGCTATTGGGTATGGTTCGGTCAAGAAGAATGACCTTACCGGATCGGTTATTGCAATTAGTGCCGACAAAACCAATAAAGGTCTGACAACTACTTTTACAGACATGCTGGCTGGTAAAATGGCTGGTGTAAGCATTACAACTACGGGAGGTGCTCCAGGTGCAGGTGCTACAGTACGTATTCGTGGAGGTTCGTCTTTAAATGCCAGCAACGACCCTCTTTATATTATCGATGGAATCCCAATTGATGGGACAACAGTCAATGGATTACAATCTCCACTTTCTTCCATCAATCCTCAGGACATTGAAACTTTTACAGTGTTGAAAGATGCATCTGCAACAGCCATTTATGGTTCTCGTGCCTCTAACGGGGTTATTCTTATCACTACTAAAAAAGGTACGCTGAGAAATAAATTTTCAGTGAGTTACGATGGGAATGCATCTGTAAGCCGTATTAGTAAAACAATGGATGTTTTATCAGCCAGTCAATACACCAACTTTATTAAATCTTACTGGGGAGCATCTTCAGTTCAAGCCAAGTTACTGGGAACAAGTAATACAAACTGGCAAGATCAGATTTATCAAACCGTAACAAGTCAAGATCATAATGTAAGTGTATCGGGTTATACCGGAAAATTACCATATCGGGTTTCTGTGGGTTATACCGACCAAATTGGAGTATTGAAAACATCTTACTTCCAGCGTTTAACTGGTGCAATAAATTTAAATCCATCATTCTTAGATGATCATTTAAAAGTCAACCTCAATTTAAAAGGCACTTATTCCAAGAATCGTTTTGCGGATGTAGGTGCAATAGGTGCAGCTCTTGAATATGATCCGACACAAAGTGGTTATACAACAAAAAGCACATACGGCAACGGGTATAGCATGTGGCTGGGTACAGATGGTAAACCTCTATCTTTAGGAACTGCAAATCCATTGTCTGTTCTGACAGAAAAAACGGATATTTCTAAAGTGTCGCAAAGTATGGGTAATTTACAATTTGATTATACTGTACATGGATTACCCGATTTAAAAGCTCATTTAAATGTAGCTTATGACCTCTCTGAATCAAATGGTTCGAAAACCATTAATAAGAATTCTCCGATATCCTATGTATGGGGTTCTAAAAAGAATGGAGCCGGTGAATATGATCCTTATTATCAGTATAAAACCAACACGTTGATGGAATTTTATCTGAATTATACCAAGAAATGGGGTATTCATTCAATCGATGTCATGGGTGGTTATTCTTACCAACATTTCTATCAAACAAATTGGAGTGAAACCAATTATACTGACAATATTGCGAATGTCCCAAGAAAATATAATCCTTACGAACTATTCCTGATCTCTTTCTACGGTCGTTTGAATTATACTTTAATGGAAAAATACCTGTTAACAATAACAATGCGTAATGATGGTTCTTCTCGTTTTGACCCAAGTAATCGATGGGGACTGTTTCCATCGGCAGCTTTAGCCTGGAAAATCAAAGAAGAAGATTTCCTGAAAGATGTAAATTGGCTGAGTGATTTAAAATTAAGATTAGGGTATGGGATTACCGGTCAGCAAAATGTAACTCCAACTATTACAACCGGCAACAGTTATTATACTTACATTCCTACTTATACGGCCAGCAATTACAATGATGCTATGTATCAATTTGGAAATTCATATTATCATTTATTACGTCCCGATGGTTATAATGTCGGATTGAAATGGGAAACCACAACTACCTATAATGTAGGATTGGATATGGGAGCCTTTAACAACCGTTTAACTGCCAGCGTAGATGTCTATAAACGAGTTACCGACAATTTATTAAATATCATTCCAATTCCTGCCGGATCAAATTTCACCAATATGTTACTGACAAATATTGGGAGCCTTGAAAACACAGGTTGGGAACTAACAATTGGCGGAATGCCTGTTCACACGAGTAATTTCAAATGGGATTTAAACTACAATATCAGTTACAATCATAATGAGATTACCAAACTTAACCGTGCTACAAATGCAGATTATGGAGTAGCAGGTGGTGGAATCAGTGGAGCTACCGGGAATAAGATTTATATGAATAAAGTTGGATCTGCTGTAAATTCATATTATGTTTACAAACAAGTTTATGATGCCAACGGGAAACCAATAGAAGGATCTTATGCGACAATAGCGGGAACAACTGACAATATGTATATTGATCACAGTTCTACTCCTGACTACATTATGGGATTATCTTCAAGAATGACTTATAAAAATTTATTCCTGAATTTCTCTTTACGCTCGAGTATTGGAAATTACAATTATAACAATGCACAGTCCAGTAAAGAATTCGAAAATAATTCGTATGATACTTCCGGCTATTTGAAAAACATTATTGCATCAGGATTAACGACCGGATTTAAAAACGCACAATACTTTTCCGATTATTATATTCAAAATGCTTCTTTCCTGAAAATGGACAATGTGACATTAGGATATAACTTCAATAAATTATTTACTCCAAAAATAACCGGTAGTATTTATGGAACTGTACAAAATGTATTCACTATAACCAACTATAAAGGATTAGATCCTGAAGTAGATGGAGGTATTGATAACAATGTCTATCCTCGTCCACAAACATTCTTGTTAGGCTTAAGACTTAATTTTTAAAAAGTAGTATACAATGAAAAAATATAGAATAACAACAATTTTAGCAGTGGTTGCTGTTGCAACGATTACTTTCAATTCATGTACAAACGACTTGGATGTAACTCCGCTCGATAAAACAGTAACAACTTCGGGTGTTACGTTTACAAACACTTCGACTCCTTATGTTCAATATCTGGCAAAATTGTATGCCGGGTTCGCGACCGGCGGCCTTCAGGGTGGCGATGCCAATGTTGATATCACAGGTTATGACGGAGGAAGCCAGGCCGGATATTTACGACCATTGTGGAATCTCCAGGAGTTACCGACCGATGAAGCAATGTGTTGCTGGAATGATCAAACCATTCAGAACTTCCATTCATTAAACTGGACATCATCTGACATTTTTATTGAAGCATTTTATGAAAGGTTATATTATCAAATAAGTATTTCAACAGCATTCTTACAAGAAACTACAGCTGCGAAATTGACCGCCCGTAAAGTATCTTCAACTTTGAATGATTCTATCAAACAGTTCAGAGCAGAAGCCAGATTTGTACGTGCATTAGCTTATTTCAATGTCTTGGATATGTACAGAAACGGTCCGTTAGTCAACGATGAAAGTCCACTGGGAACGGCAACACCTCCCCCTTATGGAACTTCACAACAGATTTTCAGTTATATTGAAAGTGAGTTGACAGCTTGTCAAACAGATTTGATCAGCCCATCAGTTGGGTTCAGCGCCACTAAATACGGACATGCAAACAAAGCTGCTGCCTGGGCTTTATTGGCAAGGTTATATTTGAATGCAAATGTTTATCTGGGAACTTCTGATTCGAAGTATTATACATCATGTATCACCAATTGTTCTAATGTAATAACCGCCGGATATCAACTGGAGCCAACATATCAGAATCTATTTGTATCTGATAATTATAATTCAAAAGAAATAATTTTCCCGATTGTATTTGATGGAACAAGAATAACCTCATGGGGTGGTATGATGTTCTTGATGTCGTCTATGGTTAACAGCGATAATCAAGCACTAGTTGCATCTCCCGGAGGATGGGGAGGAAACAGGGCAACTCAGGAATTTGCAGCTCGTTTTAACCCACCAAGTGGCGCAGGATATTCAATTGGTGACGATTCAAGATATGCTATGCTATACACCGGTTTTTCACATCCAAGCATTGATGACAATTCACAATACAAAGAGGGTACACCATTGTTGAAATACAGCGAAAAGAACAGTGCAGGCGTTACACCAAATCCACTACCTTCATTTCCAGACACAGACTTTCCGCTTTTACGATTAGGAGATGTCTATTTAATGTATGCTGAAGCAGTACTTCGCGGGGGAACCGGGGGATCAACTTCACAAGCACTTACTTATGTAAATGCGTTGAGAGATCGTGCTTTTACACTGGGAAATGGACAAATTACTACCAGTGAGTTAACGTTGCCTTTCATTCTCGAAGAACGAGCCCGTGAATTATTCTCTGAAGCTATTCGTCGTACAGACCTGGTTCGTTTTGGTAAAATTGCTGATTCAAACTATACATGGCAATGGAAAGGTGGCGTAAAAGCCGGAAAAGGTGTTGATAATTTCCGCAACTACTATCCGATTCCAAAAGCTGATATGAATGCCAACCCTAATTTGAAACAAAACACTGGGTATTAAACAAGAGCTGTTTGATTGTCAAATAACAGAACATTCATAAAAAAAACAAATTAAAAACAATCGTATGAAAAATCTAAAAATATTTATAACGTTACTTGCAGGGCTAATATTAGCAGCTTGTGCTGACGACGCAAAATTGATGATTACAGCAAATCCTGCTGCACCGGTTTTGAATAGTCCGAGCATGAATACTACTGCGTACAATAAAGACACTGCAGCCTACATCCTGAGTCTGGATAGCACTGGTATTGCTGAAAGATTTACAGGCACCGCCGCAAAATATGGTGTGAATACAACAATCACCTATAGCCTCCAAATTGATAAAGCCGGCAATAATTTCGCTAATGCTCAAATCCTTACGAATGCCACATCAGATACACTGGCAGTGACTGTAGTTCAGATCTATAATTTAATAACAAATGCTACAGGCTTAAATGCTCCAATTGGTGTTAAATCGAGCTATGATGTGCGTATTATGGCAACAATTGGCGCTAATTTAAAACCACTTTATTCAAATATTAAAACTATCAAAATTAAACCATTGGCCTCTCTTAAAGCATATTCCTCGGTAAATCCTAATCTTTGGTTTATCATTGGTTTAGGAGATGGAGCATGGAACTATTCGGCAGCGGGTATAGGTGCTTCAATGTTTCCTTTAAGTGTGGTATCCGGGAAGGTATACACTAGTGCCGGCGATGGTATTTTTTCTTATACAGGCTATTTTCAAGCTGATAAATCATTCAAAATTGTCAGTGGTAAAGCCAGCGATATGGGCACATGGAATGTTCAGTGGGGAAACAGTGGTGCTGATGGCATCAACAGTTTGGTTTTCAGCAGTTCTAGCTCAAAGAATTTAAAAGTTCCGGCCGATGGATATTATACTATTACGTTAAACTCCGTTACAAATATACTCTCAATTGTATCAACAACAGCCCCAGCAAAATCCTATACATTAATGGCTATGTCTGGCGACTTTAATGGTTGGTCTGCAACACTTAACCCATGTTCAGCTTTTGGGACCACAAACAACCATCAATGGTATGCGACAGTAACAATTACTGCAGCAGGTGGAATTAAGTTTAACAACAATAACTGGGCTAACAGTTGGGGAGATACAACTTTCCCTATTGGTTTAGGATCAAATGGAGGTCCAAATATTCCGATAGTTTCAGGAACATACACTGCGATCTTTAACGATATTGACAATTGCTATTATTTTATCAAACATTAATAAAATAAGAGTTCTGACTTATTGGGTCAGAACTCTTATTTTATATTTAAAAATCAAATATCAAATTTCGCGGGTTTATTCCAAACCCGTGAAATTATTTTTTTCTTTACATATATCTAAATTTATAGTTACCCCCCTATTTTACTTTTTCAATAGCTTATAATCGATTCATACTCTATTTCATTTAAATTAAGAGCTCTTCTATTATGAAAAAAACTCTAATTTTATTCATTTCGCTGTTATTAGTCAACTACCTGTCAGCGCAAGTTGTTACTACAAGCCCTTCAATTGTTGTTCAACAAGCAGGTACTGCAATTACAGTCACTTTTGATGATTCATTTATTACCGCACTTAATGGCAATGCAGGTCCCTTGTACGTTCATACTGGAGTGATTACCACTACAAGTACCGGTAATTCTGATTGGAAAAATGTAGTTACACCCTGGCCAGACGGAACAAACACTGCATCTGCAAATACTGCTGCAAATACACTTACCCAAGTCGGAACAACTACAAAATGGACCTTAACGATGCAGGATATAAATACCTATTATAGTCTGACTGCAGGTACCACAGTAACTCAATTAGCGTTTGTGGTGAGGACTGCAGATGGCTCACTTCAAAGTAGTAATCTTTATATTCCGGTCTTTCAGCCTGGACTTAATGTCAAATTAGCTACTCCTGCAACAAATTCGTTGATCCCTCAGGGCACCGCTTCAACCATTACGGCGAATGCTTCAAATGGCTCACAATCGTGTAATATTAGCTTGTTTATAGGAAGTACCGGCACTTCAAATATAACCGGTACAACCCCTGTTAAAACAGGAACAGGAGTGAATACTCTGTCTACAACTTATACATTCAGTACAGCCGACAGTTATTACATCATAGCTCAAGGTACTTCAAACGGATCGACAAAAAATGATACTGCATACGTATGTGTTGCAAAACCACAGGTCGTTTTAGCACGCCCAGCAGGTCTTAAAGAAGGGTTAACAATTAATGCTGATGGGACAGTTACTTTATGTTTTTCATTAATCCGTGGAATGCCTGTATCAACATCAACAGAAGTCTTTTTACTCGGTGACTTTAACAACTTTCAACTGGATAATAAATACATGATGAATGTCCAACTGGAGAATTCGACTTATGGGTTTAATTCTAACTTTTACTGGTTAACACTAAGTGGATTGGATCCAAACAAAGAATACGCATATCAATATTATGTGGATGGCTTGACAGCAACGAGTCCTGTCAGAGTAGGCGATCCGTATTGCGAAAAAATCCTAGATCCGAATAATGACCGGTATATTAATCAAACCTACCCGATTTATCCAAATCTAAAAGTTTATCCTTCAGCTCTAACTAGTGGTATACTTTCATGTTTTCAAATTAATCCTACAAAATATCAATGGCAAACAACAAACTTCACTCCTCCTGCACAGAATAAATTGATGATATATGAAATGCTCCTACGTGATTTCACTCCTCAAGGGTCAGTACAGGCTGCTATCCAAAAGCTGGATTATATAAAATCACTGGGCATAAATGCTATTGAATTAATGCCTATCATGGAATTTGATGGCAATAACAGTTGGGGCTATAATCCAAACTTTTATTTTGCAACAGATAAAGCCTATGGTACGAAGCTGGATTACCAACAATTTATTGATGAATGTCATAAAAGGGGAATCGCAGTAATTCTTGATATTGTATTTAATCACACATGGGGATTAAGCCCCTATTGCATGGTATACTGGGATGCAGCGAACAACAGACCTCTTGCCACCAATCCGTATTATAATCCGGTAGCTCCTCACCCATACAGTGTGGGGAATGATCTAAACCATAGTCGTTCTTTTGTCCGCACCTGGCTAAAACGTTCATTGCAATTCTGGCTCACGGAATTTAAAGCAGATGGATTTCGTTTTGACTTGAGTAAAGGTTTTACACAAACTCAGAGTACAACCACAACAGTATCTAATTACGATGCTGCTCGTATTGGTTATATAAAAGAATACTCCGATGCCATCAAAGCGGTGAATCCAAATGGCTATACCATTTTAGAACATTTCTGCAATACAGACGAAGAAGATGCCCTTGCTGCCTATCAGGGAACCATGTTGTGGAGAAACATGTCAGGCTCCTATCAACAGGCTGCCATGGGTTATTCAAGCAATAGTGATTTCTCCGGAATAGTAGGTACAAACCGGGTTGGTTATGCCGAGAGTCATGATGAAGAAAGAATGGCATACAAAGCTGTCACATACGGACAACCATTAATTAAAGATACCGTAAGTGCTATGAAACAGTTATCTGTCATTACGCCTTTTATTTTTCTGAATCCAGGGCCCAGAATGATGTGGGAGTTCGGTGAAATGGGGTATACTTATCCAACTAAAAATACTGATGGGACAAATAATACTTCTCCGAATCCTGCCCGGTGGGATTATCTGACAAATTCAAGCCGGTTGGCGTTACATGATGTTTATTCAAAAGTGATGAATTTCAGAAATTTGTACAGTGATTTATTTTCTAATCCAACCAGCTGGAATTGGCAGGTTACCTCCAACGATTGGACGAATGGACGTAGAATATATTTGACAAATGGTACAATCAGCACAGTTATTTTAGGTAATTTCACCGGTACAGGGTCAATAACAGTGAATCCGGATTTTCCTAAAACTGGAATATGGTATAATTTATTGTCAGGAGAACAACTCAATGTGACTAACTCATCTATGCCAATCACTATTCAATTAAGCGATTTTCTAATCTTTACTGATCAACCTGTTACATTACCAAATGGTATTTCAACTCCAACCATTCAAAACAGCATATCCGTATTCCCAACCGAGACTACCGGTTTTGTTTATATCACTTCACCTTATGAAGTGAAAGGTGTTAATGTTTACAACCTGCAGGGTTCCTTGGTAAAAACTGAAAGTAACACCAACACAATGGATGTTACATCGCTGACAAAAGGCGTGTACTTAATGGAAGTAAATACTCTTCAGGGAAAAAGTATCCATAAGATTATAAAACAATAGAAACATCCTATTTCAATCCACGCGAAAAGAGGAACTGGCAGTTGCCGGTTCCTCTTTTTTTTATAACAAACTGTATTTGCGGATATGTTTTTTCAGAAAAGTTACAATAGATTTAATAACGAATAAACTTTCAAAATAAATATAGGGGTTAATCAAGTCCAATTACGGTATAATATTAGACCGCAATAACACCTTAAAAACATTCTTAATAACACCGTAATGTATCCAAATATTTACTGAAAGATAACCGAAAAGTACCGAACCTGTATTCGAAATACGTGTAACTAAATTGACTTCTGTACCAGAGATTGACCTGTTGAAAAAAAACAAGTTTAAAAATAGAAGGTAAGAAATAAAAAAAAACAATTTTAGAAGCAATAGAAAAAAACAATCGACCTTTTCAAAACAAGATTTTGAAGAGGTCGATAGATGATATTGAACTATTTTTCAGTTTATTTTTTATTCAATGTTTCAAGTGCACGTTTTACGGTTTTATCGTCCTTGTACAGCATCGGATAAAAACCGGTATCCCCGAGAATATTTCGTGAAATATAAGCTTTTAACTGCATTAATAAAAAACGTTTTGAGATATCAATCTGTCTTTTGTTTGCAACAACCCCTTTTGATGTTGAATAAACAACAAACGAAGGTATCAGATTCTGACCAGTAAGATAGCTATCCATCTGTTGCCAGGTCTTTAATGTTTTCAGTTTTTCACGATTACGATCCACATACTGAAATGCAAACTGATATAAATAACCGTAATTAATTACTTTGTTCAGATAAGGAGTAAATTCGGAAGTATCGCGCGGAACAAAAATATCGGGCATAATACCACCTCCCCCATAGACTGTTCGTCCGCCAACTGTTTTATATTTAACCGATTTCTTCATATGAATGCTATCCTGGCTGTCAATTTCGCCATGCATATAACGTTTCATGATATCCATTTCATAATCCTGACCTTTTCCTTTTACATATGGTTTTTGAATGCTCCGTCCGGATGGTGTATAATAACGGGCAACGGTAAGTCTCACAGCGGAACCATCAGGCAAATTGAGTTGTTGCTGAACCAGTCCTTTGCCGAACGACCGACGGCCAATAATCATTCCACGGTCATTATCCTGTATTGCACCTGAGAAGATTTCACTCGCTGAAGCTGAGAATTCGTCAATCAACACGACAATAGGTTGATTAATACAACTTCCTTTTCCATCTGATTTTGCTTCTGAGCGGGGATAAGCTTTACCTTTTGAATAAACGATCATACGCCCTCCGGGTAAAAATTCATTCACCATATTCACTGCCTGCTCCATGAACCCACCACTGTTTTCACGAAGGTCAATGATATATTTTTTTGCTCCATGACTTCGTAGAGTAGCTATTGAGTTGAGGAACTCTGTATACGTTGTCGATCCGAATTTATTTACTTTTATAAAACCAACTCCGGGTTGAATCATATAGGCAATATCGACAGTATTTACAGGAATTTCACCCCGGGTAATAGAATAATGCAATATTTCTTTCGTTCCATGTCTACGGACTCCAAGTTTTACTTTAGTTCCCTTTTTCCCCCGTAGCTTCTTCATTACTCTTTCATTGGTAATCTTTTTACCTACAAAGGACGAATCATTTACCTGAACAATCCGATCACCGGCTAAAAGGCCGACCTTTTCAGAGGGTCCACCACTGACAACCGCCACAATCATAATTGTGTCATTCTGAATATTAAACTGAACGCCAATTCCACTGAAACTTCCTTCCAGTTCGCTATTCACATCAGCTAAATCGGAAGCAGGGATATAAACTGTATGAGGATCGAGTTTCGAAGTCAAATCAGTCATGAGTTCTTCGGTCAGCTCTTTTACATTTACGGTATCAACATACTGGGCATTTATGATGGAAAGTAAATCATCAACTTTACTGTGAGTCAACATTCTCGAGAATCCAAAACCGTTAGCACGACGGGACAGCAAGTTTCCAAGAAGAATACCGCCAATGACAGCAAGAAAAACAATCAATACCAATAATAAATTTTTCTTATTCATAAAAAAATAATTTTGTATTTATATAGATCAAAGACAATAGAACAAAGATAAAAGACAAAATAAATATCACGCAAAATATTAGTGTCTTGAATTTATTCTGTCAGATTAATTTGTTTGTATTAAAAATATCAATCAAAGAGATATAGAGAAAAAATAGAATTTAGAAAATCCAGGAATAAGATTGTAGGTATTTTCATCCTTGTCATTTAGGTTACACTTTTCCCCGGATAATAAAGATTTTTTATTGATGATAAAACTTGCCGGATAGTTCTGATTTGAGCAAAAGAAAACAGGACATTAAACTATTCCTGTTCTTAAATACTTAATAATGTAATGATAATAGATCTTATTCAGTTTCTTTTTCCAGATAGACAATATCAATTTTTGCTCTCATTAAGAGTTCCACACCATCCATAATGCGATATTGTTCTCCAAACACAACTCTTTTAATTCCCGATTGAATGATCAGTTTTGCACATTCAATGCAAGGAGAAGCCGTCACATATAAGGTTGCATTGTCACTGCTGTTGTGCGAACGGGCTACTTTTGTGATTGCGTTGGCTTCGGCATGTAAAACATATGGTTTAGACACATTGTTTTCATCCTCGCAATTATTTTCAAATCCCGATGGTGTTCCGTTATAACCATCCGAGATGATCATTTGATTTTTCACCAGCAATGCACCTACCTGCCGACGTTTACAGTAAGAGTTTTCAGCCCATATTCTGGCCATACGCATATACCGGCTGTCTAATAATTTTTGTTTTTCAGTCATTCGTGGTTAGTTGAAAGGTTAATTGGTTAACTGGTTAACTGGTTAACTGTGGGATTGTATGAATGGTTGAATTGTAAAGTATGGCCTGGCAACTTGATATTATCAACAAACTAATTACTCCTTGCTACCAACTTCTTACTCATTTCTCATTCCTCACCTCTCGCCTCTTACTTCTTACTCCTTCTTTAGAAGTTCGTTTGCAAATTCAATCAGGTTTACACCTGAAAAATTTCCTGAAGTCATCAATAGCAATGCAGAGTTATTATAATTCAATGCCCTAAGTTTTACTTGTAATGCTTCCGAATCGGTAAATACAGTCAGGTTTTTACCTCCGAATGCCAGTTTTACCTGTTCCGGATCGATATTCTTCAAATGTTTGTGTTGAATCACATCAGGATTGAAATATACAAATGCAACATCAGCTTCATCCATACAACCGGAATATTGAGGTAAAAATTCTTCGGTCAAACTGCTGAAAGTATGCAATTCCATGCAGGCTATCAATTTACGATCCGGGAACTGATGTTTAACAGCCTTTACGGTGGCTCTTAATTTTGAAGGTGAGTGGGCAAAATCTTTGAATGCAATAGAATTCTTTGTCTCCGCAATCTTTTGCAGACGATTCGAGGCACCGGGAAATTCTGATATAACTGAATAAAACTGCTCATCAGTCACTCCTATCTGCCTGCATGCCAAACGTGCCGCATTCATATTCTGAAGATTGTGTTCGCCAAAAACTTTCAAAGGCACATCTCCATATTTTGTGATCAGGTAGGTTATGCCATCTCTAACTTCATATTCCGGAGTATTGTAAGGGAATGGTACTATATCACGACGCAAATGTTCTGCAATTTCATTTAGATTCTGGTCTCCATCAAAGTAAATCAGACGACCCTGTACTTCCATTAAATCGGCGAATTTTCTGAATTGTTCCACATAATTATCAAATGTTGGAAAAACATTGATGTGATCCCAGGCAATACCGGTAAGAACGGCAATATGAGGTTTATATAAATGAAATTTTGGACGGGGGTCCAGTGGTGAGGTCAGATATTCATCTCCTTCAAAAACAGCAATCCGTGATTCGTACGAGAGCTTCACCATATTGTCGAACCCCTCGATCTGGGCACCTACCATATAGTCGGCATCAATTTTCATTTGTTTTAGTACAAACAAAATCATTGCGGTAGTTGTTGTTTTTCCATGGCTACCTCCGATCACTATACGGGTTTTACTACGGGTCTGTTGGTAAAGGTATTCGGGAAAGGAATATATTTTCAATCCCAATTCTTTTGCACGAATTAGTTCAGGATTATCAGCTGTGGCGTGCATACCTAAAATGACTGCATGCAATCCCTTATAAATTCGTTCAGGGAACCAACCCAATTTATCGGGTAACAAACCATTTTCTTTCAGTCGACTACGTGAAGGCTCGAAGATTTCGTCGTCGGATCCGGTTACCTGAAAATTATCTTTTTTGCTGATTGCAATGGCTAAGTTGTGCATGGCAGCTCCACCTATGGCAATAAAATGAACTCGTTGCATATGATAGGATGATGAATGTTTTTACTTATTTTTGTCAAAAATTATTTAAAACACAAATGTACAAAAAAGTTTGTAAAGTTTAGAAAGATTGAATGTTTGTAAAGTGTATATAGTATAAAAAGATGTAAAGATGAATCTCTTTTAATTCAAACTTATTAATCTGAACAGCAAATTAACCAAATAACGAATTAACCAATTAACTAAAATGAAACTACATAAAATAGAAGCAGGATCTTTTCATGTCGATGGAGGGGCAATATTTGGAGTTGTTCCTAAACGTGTCTGGCAGAAACGCTATCCGTGTGATGAAGAGAATTTTTGTCAGCTCAACATGCGTTGTCTATTTATTGATACCGGTGAAAAACGCATTTTGATAGATACCGGAACCGGTGACAAACAATTAGAATACCTGAAATATTACGAATTTAAGGGAGTGGTAAATTTCGAGTTTGAACTGAATCAACTGGGCTACCACTGTTCAGACATTACAGATGTTGTACTGACTCATTTACATTTTGATCATTGTGGAGGATGTACCCAATTTAATGAAGACCGTACTGAAGTTGAGCTAACTTTTCCGAATGCCACACATTGGGTAGGTGAAGAACAATGGAAAAACTTTCTGAATCCAAATGTACGGGAAGGTGATTCCTATTTCAGTGAGAATATGATTCCGATACAGGAACAGGGCATGCTTAAATTAATAAGTGAAAATCAATGGATATGCCCGGAAGTAGAACTACGGATTTTCAATGGACATACATTGGGACAGTTGGTGAGCTATATTCATACAGGATCAAAAACATATGTGTATGTGGGAGATGTGATTCCTATTGCACCCACTGTACCGGTTTCATGGATATCTGCTTTCGATACCTATCCGGTTACGTCCATGACAGAAAAAAAAATCTTACTCGACGAAGCGGCTGAAAAGCATCAGATTCTCTTTTTTGAACACGATGCATATACCGAATGTTGCACCATAAAAGAAATGTATGGCAAATATCGTATTGACGAAAGCTTTAAATTATAACCTGTTTTATACAGCGAAATAAGTTTCCAGCTCTTTCAGTGTCTCCGAATCAGTATTTAAATCCCGCACGATCAGTCCTTTTTCAAGTACTACAATTCGTTTGCAGACTTCGGTTACATGGTTTAAATCATGGCTCGAAATAAGCATAGTCATATTGAAACGGGTTTGCAAGTCTATCAGGAATCGTTTAAGCCTGATTTGTGAAGAGGGATCCAATGCAGTAAAAGGTTCATCAAGTATCAATATTTTCGGGTCACCAATAAGTGCGGCAGCAATACCGATTTTCTTTTGATTTCCTTTTGAGAAATCACGTATCAGTTTTTTAGATAGCAGAATTTCATCATTAAAAAAATCTTTCATGGATTCGAGGAAAAGTGCAATATCCCCTTCAGATTGATGATGTAATTTTGCAACAAAATTAAAGTATTCCTCCGGAGTTAGAAAGTCGATTAAAAAGCCTTCGTCCAAAAATGATCCCGTAATCGATTTCCAGGCATCATTGCGCATTACTTTCTGATCGTCAATAAGCACTTCTCCGGCTGTTGGTTCAATCAAATCGAGGATCAACCTGAAGAATGTAGTCTTACCTGCACCATTGTTGCCTACTAACCCAAAACTTTCACCTTTAGGAATCGTTAAGGTAGATATATTTAAAACAGTAACTCCGTTATATGCTTTTTGTAAATCGGTAACCTGGATCATGATTGGTTGATTAGTTGATTGGTTAATTGGTTAATTGGGTGATTAGTTGATTGTTTAATTGGGTGATTGGTTAATTGGTTAATTGGTTCCATACTTTTATATCAACCGTTCTCCACATATTACAGTATCACATTTCGGTATTATCTCATCATTACATTATCTCATCATCACATTATCTCATCATTACATTATCTCATCATCATATTATCTCATCATCACATTATCACATCATCTCATCATCTCATTATCACATCAGCACATCAGCACATTATCTCATCATCACATCATCACTCCCCTTCCCTGAATCCTTCAGCAAGCTTATATTTGCGGCGATTAAACTGATTCACACACAATGTCATTATCTGGTGTCGTAATAAGATTCCCGCAAAACCAAGTATTGAAAGTGTCCACAGTGCCACTTTAATCGAACTTAATGCTGTAATGCCATAAACGATAATCATGGGTAAAAACATGATGGGTAGTACAATAAGGAAGCTTTTATAGGTTGTTCCCTGATAATTCATAGCCGATGATTTCGTTAAATCAATACGCCGGTTGTTATAGGTAGCCAGATAAATCAGTAAATAGACATTCACCCCGATATTAAATATAAAGGCTGCAAGATGCAGGTAAACAATCTGCATTCCAAAGAAAAAGTAGGGAGTTGTCAGTATAAAACAGATCACATTAAAGCTCATCAGCAAATAATAATTTGCGTTTAAATAAGTTCTTACCGGTATATTTTTCGTCATCAGGGTATCGAAATGCGAACTATCCCAACTAATGACCCATTGCCCAAACATCAACATAAGAAAACCTGTAATAAACATGGCGGCGAAAAATAGCATCCCGTAATTATGAGCATACGTTTTACCGGAATAGAAAATCAATCCATAAAAAAGGAATAATACCGACATATACAGAATCTGTTTTGTTCGTTTGTGTCTCAGTATCAATTTTATCTCAAGGGAGATAATTTCTCCGATAATTCCAAAACGGTTTAAGAATGACAAGTCGGCAGCAATTGTTTTATCCCCTTTTATTTTGCTGTTAAATTTCTCAGGATAGTAATTTTGTGAAAAAAACCACTTATTTGACAGATACGATACTCCTACTGCTATCACAGGAACAATTAACCCAACTGGTTTTAAAATGATAAAACCATATATTAATCTGGATATATTAAAAAGCGAAAACAGTTTAAAGTATTCCAATGCCGCTAAGCCCGGAATAACAAGTATAACTATAAAAAACGAAATCAAACCTCCACCGTATTTTCTTTTCAGAAAAGAAGCCATCAACGAGTTAAACCAGATCAGGAGTATAAAGCTCACAATAAATCGTATCGCCACGAATACACTGTAGTATCCAATAATCGATTTGATAGCAAATGGCACCACCACCAGCAATAAAAAATAATTAACCGGATTCGCCAAAGGTTTTAATATAAGCAAATTTATTAACAGGGATCGTTTGACGGGTAAAAACTGATAGGGTGGTAAATTGAATGTATTCAACGGTTGCATAAAAAAACGGAGAGCCATACCTGCCAACATCAGATACAACATGGCACCATCGAATAATTCCATTGGATTCAGACTACTGTCTGCCTTTTCCAGAATTACGTTCAACGAAAATCCAAGGACAAGAAAAATTGCTGCCATATAAAGCACAAAAAAGCCAAGCATTATACTTACTGCCAGATTTTTATAAAACCCGGGGGCTCTGTAGCTCTTTTTCCATTCTTGTTTTAACAGGTCGGCGATCAACATAAATTTATATTTTATTTTCTTTCAATGGCAAAGATATATATTTTAATGTAAATATTTTCACTTAATATAAAATAAAATGAAAATTCTAAAATTCCTGCATCAATTAATCCTTCCCAAGTATCAACATAAATTTTGTACACATTGTAAACCTCTTATCTCTCTTTCTTCATTTCTCTTACCTCTTTACCTTCTTCAATCTACTTTTCTTCTTTATACCAACCCGCATACATGGCATAATTATGAGCAATTTTACGATTCATTTCGTTAGTCTGTTCAGGTTCCACATTTTTGATAAACTTAGCAGGAACCCCTGCCCAAAGCGTGTATGGCGGAATAACGGTATTACTCAATACCAACGCCCCGGCAGCAACTATCGCCCCCTCTCCTACTACGGCATAATCCAGCAAAATAGCTCCCATACCGATCAACGCATAATTATTTATTTTCGCTCCATGGATTGTGACGTTGTGACCAACAGAAACATAATCACCAATTTCTACTGTCGATTTCTCATACAGCGTGTGCAATACTGATCCATCCTGTATATTGACATGATTACCTATCCGTATGGAGTTCACATCACCACGTAGCACAGCATTAAACCACACGCTGCATCCTTCACCCATAATAACATCGCCCACTACGGTTGCATTTTCTGCTAAAAAACAATCTTTTCCTATTTGGGGTGTAAAGCCCCGCACTGATAATATTAATGCCATAATCCTATTTTTTAAATGAAGGTGCAAAGATACTTGACTTGTCTGTAAATTGGGAACAGAAACTTATTTATTTTAGTAACAAAAACAAAATGAATCAATTTCATCACAACCAGATCAACAAATGGAAATAATTGAACAATTAATAATATTGAATGATGACAGTGTTTTTGAAAAGGTTGAAAATCTTATCAATGAATCATTACAAAGACCTAAAAGCACTAAATTAACCAGACAAAAATTAATTGACAGAGCACTCCTTTCGAATATTGACTTCGAAAACAAAGATATCTACTCTAGCGATCTGGTTGAAAAATTATCTAATAGATGGTAGTTCTGACAGTAGACATTTACTTTACTATTTTTTAACAATGTAATCTGTGTAAATCTGTATAATCTGTGGACAATCTTAGACTTAAATCACTTACTAAAAGTAAATCTGTGTAATCAGCAGACAAGATCCTGAAGACAAGATCCTGAGAAAACAAACAGAAACAATATAGACAATTTAATGTTGAATGAACCCACCAAAAAAGTTAAGTAGATAGTTAGTACAGTACGCAAAAAAAACCGCCTCGTTTCACGAAGCGGTCTTTTCAAATATATCAATTTAAGACGATTAATCTTTAAATTTAGCCACCAAAAACTCCCTGTTCAAACGGGCAATGTGAGAAATAGAAACGTTTTTAGGACATTCTGCTTCACAGGCTCCTGTATTAGTACAGTTTCCAAAACCAAGTTCATCCATTTTGGCAACCATGGCCTTTGCACGTTGAGCTGCTTCTGCCTTACCCTGTGGTAATAATGCCAATTGGCTGACTTTCGCAGAAACAAACAACATAGCTGATCCGTTTTTACAGGTAGCCACACATGCACCGCAACCGATACAGGATGCAGCATCCATGGCTTCATCAGCAATATCTTTGCTAATGGCAATTGAATTACCATCAGGAACACCACCGGTGTTTACAGATACGAATCCTCCGGCCTGAATAATTTTATCAAATGCACCACGGTCAACCATTAAATCCCGAATAATTGGAAAACCGGCTGAACGCCAGGGTTCAACAGTAATGGTTTGTCCATCATGGAAATTACGCATGTGAAGTTGACAGGTTGTAATTTCGCCATCAGGTCCATGAGGTTGTCCATTAATAAATAAACTACACATTCCACAAATTCCTTCACGGCAATCATGATCGAAAGCAATCGGCACTTTTCGTTCAGAGATTAATTGCTCATTAAGCTCATCAATCATTTCGAGGAATGAGCTATCGGTGGAAATATTATCTAATTTATAGATCTCGAAATTTCCTTTGGATTTCGGACCTGCCTGACGCCAGATTTTCAGCGTTATATTTATGCTTTTTTCCATTTTTATGTTTTTACGAATTACTTTATGATTTATAATTACGTTGTTGACGATGGATAAACTCATATTCGAGTTTTTCTTTCAACAGTTCAGGTTCTTTTCCTTCTCCTGTAAATTTCCAGCAGGAAGCAAAAGCAAAATCTTCATCATTACGTAATGCTTCACCTTCAGGTGTCTGGTATTCTTCACGGAAGTGACCTCCACATGATTCTTCACGCATCAAAGCATCACGGGCCATCAACTCTCCAATTTCGATGAAATCAGCTACACGAAGTGCTTTTTCAAGTTCATTGTTCAGGTCAGCTTCTACTCCGGGAATGTAAACATTGGTCCAGAACTCTTTACGAACTGCTTTAATCTTTTCAAGGGCAGTTTCCAACCCGGCTTTATTCCGTCCCATTCCAACAAAATCCCACATGATTAATCCTAATTCGCGGTGAATAGAATCCACAGAGTGTTTACCCTGAATACTCATGAGTTTTTTTATTTTATCATTCACTCCTTTTTCTGCTTCTTCGAATTCGGGAAGTTCGGTACTCAAACGTGGAACCTGAATCTGATCCGCCAGATAATTCTGAATGGTATAAGGCAATACAAAATATCCATCTGCCAATCCCTGCATCAAAGCAGAAGCTCCAAGACGATTCGCACCGTGATCGGAGAAGTTGGCTTCACCGATACAGAATAATCCTTTTACTGAAGTCTGAAGTTCATAATCCACCCAGATTCCACCCATGGTATAATGCATGGCCGGATAAATCATCATTGGGGTGTGGTATGGATTTTCATCTACAATTTTTTCATACATCTGAAACAGGTTACCATAACGTTCACGAACCACATTTTCACCAAGACGATTAATCGCATCAGAGAAATCAAGGTATACGGCCAATCCTGTATTTCCTACTCCAAAACCGGCATCACAACGTTCTTTTGCAGCACGGGAAGCTACATCACGTGGAACCAGGTTACCAAATGCAGGATAACGACGTTCGAGATAATAATCACGATCACCTTCGGCCAGATCAGTTGCTTTTTTCTTTCCTGCACGGATAGCTTCGGCATCTTCTTTTTTCTTTGGAACCCAGATACGTCCATCATTACGTAATGATTCGGACATCAAAGTCAGTTTCGATTGTTTGTCTCCATGAACCGGAATACAAGTAGGGTGAATCTGAGCATAAGCAGGATTTGCAAAATAAGCCCCTTTCTTATACATTTGAACCAATGCTGATCCGTTTGAATTCATGGCATTGGTGGAAAGGAAAAACGTGTTTCCGTAACCTCCTGAACCGACAACTACGGCATGAGCAAAAAAGCGTTCGATTTTACCTGAAATTAAATTGCGGGCAATAATTCCACGGGCGCGGCCATCGATAATCACGACATCCAACATTTCGTAACGGGAATATAATTTGACGGCACCTTTGCCGATTTGACGGCTCAGTGCAGAATAGGCACCTAATAATAACTGTTGTCCGGTTTGTCCTTTTGCATAGAACGTACGCGAAACCTGTGCTCCACCAAAAGAACGGTTGTCTAGTAAACCACCGTATTCGCGGGCGAAAGGAACTCCCTGTGCCACACATTGGTCGATAATACCATTCGATACTTCAGCCAACCGATACACGTTTGCTTCCCGGGCGCGATAATCACCCCCTTTGATTGTATCATAAAAAAGACGGTATACCGAATCACCATCGTTTTGATAGTTTTTTGCAGCATTAATACCTCCTTGAGCAGCAATAGAGTGTGCCCGACGTGGCGAATCCTGAATACAAAAATTCAATACATTAAAACCCATTTCAGCCATGGAAGCCGCAGCAGAAGCTCCTGCAAGGCCTGTTCCTACCACAATTACATCCAGGCGACGTTTGTTGGATGGATTTACAAGCTTTTGATGAGCTTTATAATTGCTCCATTTTTCTGCCAATGTTCCTTCTGGAATTCTGGCATCTATTTTAGTTGTTTCCGCCGAAGCAGAATCTTGTATCTTTGTCATATGATTAGTTACTTTTTTTTTGATTTACAATTTACCATTAAATGCATGAACCACATCTGAACAGATAATACAATGGAATGGACATAAACATTAAAATCACAATGGTTGAAATAATATTGCCTATTACTTTTACTCTTGGCAACCAGATTTTATTATTAATACCAATGGTTTGTAATGAACTCCAGATACCATGAGTTAAATGAAGCCACAATGCAGCAAGCCAAACCAGGTAAACACCACAATAAATCTTGCTTGAAAATAATGCCTGAACATAAGCAGCACCATCAGAAGGCTTAAATTCTCCTGTTTCAATCCCTGTCAATTCGGAAAATTGCATTTTATACCAGAAATTGTAAAAATGTAATAACAGGAAACCAAAAATGATTAACCCTAACACGAACATGTTTTGAGAGGACCATTCCACACTCTTTTGATTTTTAGTGACAGCATATTTTTCGCTACCACGGGCACGCATGTTTTTGTAAGTCAAAAACAAGGCATACAAAATGTGAATTACAAATCCACCTGCCAACACGGCTGTACCTAAAACTGCATACCAATTCGCCCCCAAAAATGCACATATTGCATTATACCCTGTTGGAGATATAATCACAACGATATTCATGAGACTGTGAAATAGTAAAAACAGTACGAGAAAAATTCCCGAGATACTCATAATAAGCTTTCTCCCAATTGAGGAATCAATTAACCACATAGATTTTTTTTTTAGTTTGTAATATGTTTATTAAAGTAAGTTTTTATATTATTTACAGGCACTCGTAAACTGTAATAGACTAATAGTGTTAGTATTAACAATAAATAATGTCTTTTCGTAATTTTACGCAAAAGTAGTGCATTGATTTCAATACTGCAAGCTATTACGGAAAAATTTCTTTAATAACTCGAATCCTTGATAAGAAAGCATTCTGATTGAGATAAATAAATATTATTTTTTTATGCAAAATACAAAGATAAAGGTTGCCCACCTATTCCTACTATAATTGCATAAAAAGAATGTTTAAAAAAAACTATTTATACTTCTAAAGAAAACTGATGTTAGAATTTAATTCATTAAAAAAAGCAATATAATGATCCGAATAATGGAATTATATTGCTTTTATTTTTCTTACACCAAAGTTGTTGTGATTTAAGACTATTTTAACACTCAATTTTACGGTTGCTTTTTCTACTTCCTTTTACAGAGAGATCGTTTTATTCAAGTTCTCACTAGGCAAATTCTTAGATTAATTAAAACGACTAATTTCAGACTTCTACCACTTCCCCGATTAAAGCAGCCGAAGAAGCACTCAATACCCGCACCTGAATGGTTTCTCCGATTCGACGTCCAAGTCGGGAGAAAATAATTACTTTATTCTGTGAAGTTCGCCCAAATAACTGCTCTTTTGATTTTTTGGAAAAACCCTCTACCAATACTTCAAATGTTTTACCTATGTCCAGCTGATTTTTCTGATTGGTAAGTTCGCGTTGAACATCAATGATTTCAGCTAACCGCCTTAGTTTTTCTTCTTCCGGTATATTATCCGGTAAATTTTTTGCTGCAAATGTCCCGGGACGTTCCGAGTATTTAAACATGAAAGCCAAATCGAAATTGACTTCACGTAAAAGTGAGAGTGTTTCCTGATGGTCTTCTTCTGTTTCGTTGTGAAAGCCACAAAACACATCGGTACTGATAGAAGCATCAGGAAGGATCCGATGAATAGCTGCAATACGGTCTAAATACCATGCACGGGTATATTTTCGCTTCATAAGTGCCAGGATCTTATCACTTCCCGATTGAACAGGCAAATGAATTGACTTGCAAAGGTTGTCATATATGGCGATTGTTTCGAGCGTGCGGTCACTCATATCTTTCGGATGTGAAGTAGAAAACCGGAATCGTATCTCTGGAGCAGCCTCAGCCACTATTCGAAGCAAATCAGGGAATTCAATCGTCTCACCGTCTTTTTCGATGTGATATGAATTTACATTCTGACCAAGTAATGTAACTTCCTTGTAGTTTTTTGATTGCAAATCATGCAACTCGCTTAATATGCTTTCCACTTCACGACTTCGTTCACGTCCACGGGTGTAAGGCACTATACAATACGAGCAAAAATTATTGCAGCCGCGCATAATGGAGATGAATCCCGAAATAGATTTACTGATTCGGGTTGGCAGAATCTCACTGTAGGTTTCAGTGGTCGAAAGATTAACATTAATCGCTTTATTGCCTTGTTCAACTGTTCCGATCAGATTGGGAATATCCAGGTAAGCATCGGGGCCGACTACGATATTTACACCATAATCGTTTATAAGCTCATCTTTCACACGTTCGGCCATGCAACCAATGACACCTACAATCAGCTTTTTGTTTTTTCTCTTAAGTGTTTCAAAGTACCTGAGTCGGTTTATTACTTTCTGTTCGGCATTATCCCTGATAGAACAGGTATTTACAAAAATAGCATCAGCTTCTGTAATTTTGTCGGTTAACTCAAAACCATCCATTTGCATGATGGACGCTACAACTTCACTATCGGCAACATTCATTTGACAACCGTAAGTTTCAATAAAAAGTTTTTTGTCGTTCAATTCGGATTTAAAGTCCGTTGGAGCAACAGAGGATTCGTTTATGTTCATTTTAGAAAGATTCAATTAGTAGCACAAAGGTACACTTTAAAATTAAATTATGAAAGAATATCACTTTTGCATTATTTAACTAAATAATATTTTAAATTCAATCTTCTAATTATGAACTTTTTATCATTGTTATTTTTGCTTTTTGGCAATCAATTTGCAAAAAATCTATTTTTTTTTGGGGGAATGCTTGTACGATTAAAAAATTATTCTCACATTTGCAGAGTAAACAAACAGATAAATTTTTCATAGTTAAGGTTTAGGTTAAAATGTGCAATGGGTGGCTGTGAAGTTACCCATTGTTTTATTTTATATACCCCTAAAAAAGATTCCTTACAAGATCAAATTACAAAAAGAATGCGTATTTTTGTACATGAGATCATCGTTTACGACTGAAGAATAGTTGAATATAAAATATTTTTCCATTTTTATAACAATTAAACCTGGATGTATTAGGTTGAAATTAAAAAAAGCTTGTATATTTGTCACGAATTTAAAAGAACACAAAGAATTAGAGTTCCGGCAGTAATGGTCGGAATTCTTTTTGTTTTATACTTCAAAAAAGGATTACTAAATAATAAAAGTTATGGCAACAAATTATATGACCGCAGATGGTTACAAAAAACTGGTAGCGGAATTAAACGAACTGGAAAGAGTACAACGTCCTGCCATTTCAAAGCAAATTGGCGAAGCCCGCGATAAAGGTGATTTGTCCGAAAATGCGGAATATGACGCTGCAAAAGAAGCTCAGGGATTGTTGGAAATGAGAATTTCGAACATCAAAGAAATGGTTGCTTCCGCGCGTATGATTGACGAAACAAAAATCAATACGAAAGAAGTACAGATTTTGACCCGTGTCAAAATTAAAAATACAAAGACTGAGCAAATCATGACCTATATGATTGTGTCCGAAAGCGAAGCTAATTTTAAAGAAGGAAAACTATCGGTTACCACTCCAATAGCCAAAGGTCTGCTCGGTAAAAAAGTAGGTCAAAAAGCGACTGTTTCAGTTCCTTCCGGTGTTCTGGAATTTGAAGTAATGGAAATCTCTTTGTAGTTATTGGATTAATTAATGGTTAATTAGTTATATGAAAAATAGCATCCTTACTTTTTAAACCAATTAACCAGTCAACCAGTCAACCATTTAACCAACCTACAACAATGACAATATTCAGTAAAATCATATCCGGAGAAATACCCTGTTACAAGATTGCCGAGGACGAACGATTCTTTGCTTTTTTGGACATTAATCCTTTATCAAAGGGACATACGCTTGTAGTTCCGAAACTGGAAGTGGATTATATTTTCAATCTGGAAGATGAACTATTGAGTGGGATGATTCTTTTCGCCAAACAAGTTGCATTAGCAATTGAAAAAAGTGTTCCTTGTGTCCGTGTAGGGGTAGCGGTCATTGGATTAGAAGTCCCTCACGCCCATATTCATCTGATTCCCTTTAATAAAGAATCGGACATGAATTTCAAGAACCCGAAACTAAAACTAAGTCCGGAAGAAATGAATGAAATAGCCGCAGGAATTAGAAGTCATATCAATTAGACTACCAGTTTTATTGATATGACTATAAAAGGACAGAACAAAATTTACTTACATATTTCAAGATAAGTCTTTAGTTTTCAGCATTTCGAATTAATCCCACATTTTTCTAATCACACCATTTTTTTGTCCACGACAAAATTTCAAGTAAAGGCTTCACTTTGAGTGAAGCCTTTACTGTTATTAATTCTTTTCAATTCGCATTTCATAAAACTTATGGTTTACATGTACTCTTTTAATATTCATAGTATTACAAATGATACTTTGATTGAATTTTAAAAAGTGGAATTAATATTTATGTCGTATATTGAAGAAAACAAACGCCGGGTACCTATTCCTTTTTTGATTGGAATTATAAGTATCAAATGAAGTTCCCATCCCAAACCCCGATAATTACCCGGATTGTCTTTTTTGAGGTTAAAAACAGTAAAGAATGTCATTTTTCAAATTCATTAAATCAATTTCAGCAGTAAAAAAAACATTATAATCATATATATTTGCAGTTTATTGTTTATTTAATTGAAATTGTCGGGAAGAGTAGATCCTTGATGATGTACTTGTACTATTTAAAATAATTACCGGTTTCTACATCCGGAACCAACAACTAAAAAATGAATTGAATTAATAAAACACATTTGATAATTATTAAACCATCTAATTTTAAAATCCTAATTATTTATGAATCTCTTACGCATACTTAGTTTTACAAAAATCAAAGTTGACATTTTAAATTTCACGTAAAGCTCAACAATAAATATTCAGGTTTAATATTTTTCTGTTACTTATGCATTCAACAATAAACTCATTACCTGTACATCTCTTTTAAAATGGAATAACATATACCTAAAATCAAAATTCAACCAATAATTTACAAAGTGAAAAAATCAAGACTCTTCTTTTACGCATTCCTCTTTACAGTTTTAACACAGAGCACCCTTTTTGCTCAAACGCGCGTAGTCTGTATTGGCAACAGTCAAGTCGCAGGTGCCGGTACAACGAACCCGGCAACAAAAGCATGGCCGGCACAGCTTCGAACCATGTTGGGCAGTGGATATTCGCTGATGAACTGCGGAGTTAGCGGTTCGGTAATAACTAAAACAGGAAATTCACCTTTTTGGAATAAACCTCAATTCGCCACAGCCAGAAACTTTGATCCTCATATTCTAATCATTTCAATTGGTACAGATGATGCATCAACAGCAAACCTTCCATTTATTGGTAATTTTACTACCGATTATGCTGCCATGATTGATTCATTCAGAGTCAACGGGAAAAACCCGATAGTTTACATTTGTTATCCCACCTCCTATTTTGGAAATGCAGCCCAAAATACAGTTATTCACGACCAGATACTACCCTTGATCGATCAGGTTCACAGCATGCGGGAAACCACGGTCATCGATTTTTATAATCCATTGCTGCCTTATGGTAATCTTTTCACCGACCACCTGAATCCGAACGATCAGGGTGCCGCATCTATGGCCCGGATCGTGTACAATGCCCTGACAAAGTCTTCAAGCATTACTTCAGGAAGTATTTATGAAATTGTATCAAAAGCATCAAATAAACTATTGGATGTAGCGAATGGTTCGTTGGCCAATAATGGGAATGTAAACACCTGGAGTGATACAAACAGTGACACCCAACGCTGGAGAGTCGATTCTGCAGGTATTAATCTGTATACACTGACCAATGTGGCAAGTGGAAAACTTTTACATACAACAATTCCGGTTAATTCGGCAAATGTAGATCAGCTTAACAATACAAATAATAATTATGTCCAATGGTCATTGGCACTACAAGGTGACGGTACTTTTATCATCCGGAGTGCTGCCAATTCCACGTTTGTTCTTAACGAATCAAATGCCGGTGCTACCGATGGTGCAAATGTGACATTGTATACTGCTTCGGGAACTGCTTCACAAAGCTGGTCATTTGTTTTGCAGGCGCCACAGGACGTGGCACCAACCGCAGCTGTTGCCAATAAAACATTCACTGCCTGGAAAACAAAATATATCGACAACAACAGGACAGGAAATGAAGTCATTGCACGTGAGGGCTTTTGGGGCGTTGCCGAAATGATGGAAATTGTAGATGATGCCTACGAAGTGACTGGGGATATCAAATACTCAACTTTATTTGCCACCATGTACAGTCAATTTCTAATCAAACACAATTCTGATTGGATGTGGAACAGTTATAATGATGATATCACCTGGATGGTGATTGCCTGTACCCGTGCTTCTTTACTTACCGGAAATACGACCTATCAGATAAAGGCAAAAGAGCAATTTGATAAAATGTGGGCACGCGCCATTCATGATGGCAGCTGGTTGACCTGGAACCAGGGTACCGAAGGAACAAACTCATGCATCAACGGTCCGGCTATGGTAGCATGTTGTTATCTGGCTCAGGTTACCGGCGATTTAAGCTATTATGACAAAGCAATTGCCCTGTATACCTGGTCCAGGAATAAACTCTTTATGCCCGCCACCGGGAAAGTAAACGACAATTACAATCCGAGTACCGGTGCAGTCGGCAACTGGAGCTCTACCTACAACCAGGGTACATATCTTGGAGCGGCCATGATGCTGTATAACTATACGAAAGACCCGGTCTACCTGACCGAGGCACAACGTATTGCCCAATATACAAAAGTGACTATGGCAAATTCCGGTGTATTTAACTGGGAAGCAGGCCCTGACCTGAATGGATTCAAAGGCATTTTTATGCGTTATGCCCGTCGCTATGTCGTCGATGCCAATAGAACAGACTTTATCCCCTGGCTGCAACTTAATGCCAGAGTGGCATATAACAACAGGAACTCAGAGGGTTTAATCAGTACCAGTTGGGGGACAAGAACTGCTGAAACGATTACCCTGACTGCTGATAGCGCTCTCAAAATCATTCCTGCATTTGCCGCCTCTACGGCTGTTTCACTTCTGGTAAACTGTCCATATTCAACAACTCTGGCTAAAAATGCATACAAGACCCTTGAAGCTGAAAATTTCGATTACATAAGAGGGGTTTCTACTGAAATATGTCCGGAAGGCACTTTAAGCTTATCGGTAACTAAAAGCGGATATTACAGTGGATACAACAACGTGGACTTCGGCTTTAAAGGTTCTGAATCAGCTCAATTCAGGCTCGCCTGCACTTCAGCCGGAAATACAATCGAAATACATTTGGAGAGTCCAACCGGGACACTCATTGGCACTGCCACTACAACGAGTACCGGCAGTCTGAATTCCTATGCTAACATAACCTGCCCGGTAACAAACGTAAAGGGATTGCATAACATATACTTTGTGTATAAAGGCTCAGGCACAATTTGCAAAGTCAATAATTTCAAATTCATTGAAGCTGCCAGTGCAGGTGAAACCCATGGTCTGCTGGGAACTTATTTTAATGGATTGAATTTCAATTCTTATGTATTACAACGAATCGACAGTGTTTTAAATTTCAATTGGTTAGAATTTTCACCTGCAGGAGTGGTAAATGCTGATAACTTTACGGTACGATGGACGGGAAAAATACTGCCCCTCTATACAGGCATATACACCTTTTATATTACGTCGGCAAATGCCCGCAGAGTATGGATTGACAATCAACTGATA
>Ga0302292_1000246_pt1 | contig 37808 bp, 57 predicted proteins | sample III_Fen_N2_1_FD_194553 | JGI IMG/M metagenome (GOLD analysis project Ga0302292, IMG submission 194553) | Peat permafrost microbial communities from Stordalen Mire near Abisko, Sweden - III_Fen_N2_1 | ecosystem: Environmental > Terrestrial > Soil > Wetlands > Permafrost | place: Sweden: Abisko...
ATATGAGCTGGACAGATTTCTATACGATTAAAACCTATAGATAACAGAGCCTTAATCATGGTTAATCGTGAAACACTATCAGAACAAGCTATATCTACTGCTTCTCCGGTTAAGTGTGCAGAGTTTATGACTCCACCAACTGCGGTATTTTCTGCTACTGTTCTAAATCCAGAAGTAATAACGAATGGTATTCCAGCTATTCCTCTAGCCTTATCTAATAAATTAACAAGTGATACTTTTAGTTCTGCTACTGTGTGTCCCCCTCCAGTGCTTTCAGAAGACTTAAAATACTTCCAAGTTGTAGGTGCTACTATTTGATTTGCTGGGATAAGAACAATAACATCACCCCCTTGTGAAAGTAGTGTTGCAAAGTCTTCCCATGTTAAGTAAAATGTTCCATTTATACCAAATGATGTATTCCAAGAATTATAAAACCAAATTCTTCCATTTTCTACGTCAACTTTATATCCTTCAACTTCATGTCCACCTTTGATTATTCCTTGTGGATGAACTCTACCATCTGCATCTGGGGTAAACATTTGAGAATACCAGTTTATTCCTGTTATGATAGTATACTTGCTTAATGCCTTTAGAGCATCGTTTAGTGTAAAGGTGTGTTGATAACTTGAAATAATACCCTTATTATAAAGTGCCTTAGCGATTGATAGTCCATGTGAACCAGCATCCTCTGGTGGAAATCCTATACCTCCATCAATTATTTCTGCATCTGAATATAGTTTTAAAGCTCCTGCTTCATCTCCAGTGTAGTATTTTATATCAGAAGAAAATGGTTCTGTATAAATAGAACCTACTCCAGCGTTTCCTGTGCATGAACCAACTTGTAATTGGTCTAATACTGGAATAAATCTCTTGTGTTCAATATCAATAATATCTAATCCGGTAGTATCGAACATAAAGTCCTTACTTCTACTATCGTGATAAATATGTCTATTAAGTCTTGGGTCTAAACTAGGTATTTTTTCTTCGTATATCATATTATTTTTTAATTACTAAAAAAACTAAAGCTGTTAATACTAAAGTTAATACTGTTCCCGCCATACCATAAACAATCTTTTCAGAAAGTTTAGAAGCATACCTTTCATCTGCTTTTTCAAACATTTTCTCTGGCAATTTAGCTATTGATATTTGAATTTCCACTAAAGACTTAGTTAAATCGTCAATTTTTTCCATAATTGTTCTATGTTCCTCGAAGTTAAGTTCTAATTTTTTCTCTATCTGTTCCATTATACCATACTTTTTTTATCTAATAATTTCTCTACTCTTTTTCCTATATCTGAACGATATTTCATCCCGGAAAGATAAATGTTGTCTTTGATATATTTAATTAAGTCTTCACGTGTTCCTTCTATTGTCTTACCTTTTGCTGTAACTGTTAAAAGATAACCATTCTTTGTTGAAACGAAATAAGAACCTTCGTCTTTGTAGAAATTTGCTAGGTGGATATGTTTTTTTTGTTCATCAGTAAAATCTTTTATTGGTTTACCATCATTTAAAATCCAAAGTTTTTCTCCTTGTGATGTTGCTTCATCGTCTACATCTACTTCTACTGGATAAGGCTTTGCAACTACACACATAACCATTCCTACACCTTCTTTTATTTCTAGTGGTGTGTCTTCACCCTTAGCTACTGCTTCTAGAAGTTTACCTGTATTCATTTTTAGTCCTTCCATGAATTCATAGGAAGTTGAAGGAATACCAAATCTTGAAGTTGGTTCTAGGGCTACGATTCCGTCCTTTGTTTTTATACAATTAATATCAAAAACACCTCTAAAGTTAATTTTCCTTAGAACTGCGATTATTTTAGGTCTCATTATTATGTCCTTAAATAATTTATTGTCTTCTGTTGTTCCGATGAAGGTTGTTCCCATCTCTCCGGTTGTTTCACCAGTCCCGCCATCACACTCCTTCTTTTCTTCAAAGTTTAAGAACCCAACAACCTTACCTTCTTTATTTTTCATGAATTCTTTTCCGTTAAAGAAAGCTGAACAAGCTACTTCAAGTCCTTCAACTATTTCCATTAGGTCGCAATCGAACTTTCCATACATAGTTTCATTCCATCTCTTTTTAAGAGTTTGTAAGTGGAAAATCATATCAATGTTTCCATCGAATTTACCCATGTGGTTGATTGACTTTGGAGCATCACCATTTTGTTTTAAAATCCATCTTCGTTCCTTATTTTCTAAGACGAACTGAATAGCATCATCAATATCTGTAAAGTTTTTTGATTCTGGTTGGTAGAATCCAGCAGACTTGAATAGTTTTTGACCTAATTGTCTATCGTTTTCAAGTTTATCACCCATTTCAGAGCCACCAAAGACGAACTCTCCTTGTTTTCTTAGCCAATCTTGTAGATTTCCATGAGAACAACCGTCTATAAGCCAAATATAGCCCTTTCCTAGTTCGTTGTGCCAGTTATCTATCTTGGGAATGATGCCATCACCTATTTTTTTTGATTGTTTATCTGGAATATACATACAAACTTCATGTCCTTCATTTTGAAGTTGCATAGCTAAGTCTAGAAGTTCCCCATATTCTGAATGTATTATGAATTTTGTCATGTTATTTTATTTTACCTTTTAATGTTTTAAAATTTACTCCAGTAAAGTAATCAGAGTTAAAGTCTCCCCATTCATTAGAACCATACATCTTTCCAACACCATTTGATAGTTGGGGAATAGCCTTTTGTTTTGTTGCTGATAATAGTTTAGTCATTTCTGTATCTGTAAGAGGTCTAGATAATTTAGGAACAAATGTGTCCTCTCCATCACCCTTGACAATCTTAGAACTAAGTATTTTTACATCTTTGGGAAGTGCAGAACGAATTTGTGCTTCTGTTATTGTTTTATTTGTTGTTCCTTCATTCATACCAACATTTAAATAGTGTCCTTCTGGTGCATTTGGAACTTTTACTTCTTTAGGAGGATTTAAACCTATACCAATATTCTTAGCTTGTGGTTCATCGAATCCTCCAATCTTTCCCGGTAAGTTAATAACTCCGGGTGTTTCTGCTGTGTTTGGATTTCCTTTAATCATTGGAAGACCTGCTCTATCTTTTGTTGAGAACGAACTTGTCATTCTTGGAACACCTCCTTTACTAGATACGTCTTCTATCGTAGAATATAAATTCTTTATTGCTCTATTTGGGTCATTTAAGAACTTCAAGAATTTCTTAGTTGCTTGTAGTGAAAGACCACTTGCTATTGAAGCTGGGTTTCCTGTTAGAACACCCCTAACTATTTCTTCTCCAGAGAATAAGTCTGCAAGTCCGGATGCTCCACCACCTACGTTCTTTAATTGTTTATTAACTGCTTTAGCAATATCTTTTTCTGTTGAAGAAAGTGCACCATATTGTTTTCTCAAAAGAGAAACTTCTGGTGTTCCAATTTGTTGTGCAGTTGTATCAAGATTGTCTCTTAGAAGATTACCAAATGATGCAGATGCGGTTGCCTTAGCTTTATCAGAACCGCTTTGGAAATAAGGTTCAGCATCATTATTTAAGTCTTTTATAAATGTATTATATTGGTCTACATTAGCCATTGGAGTCTTACTATACTTTTCATACAGAGACTTTAGATAAGGAGTTTCTGATGCAGATACACCAAGTTGTTTTATTTTTGCTTGAAGTTTTGCAAGTGGTTTGTCAAGTGAAATACTTATATTCTTTTCTTTTAACATATTACTCATCTTGTTCCAAATATCCTCTTTCGTTTTTACAACTGCTTGTGCGTGTTCACCTACATTTTCTGGAAGTCTCCCTTTGTCGTAAGTTCCTGCATTATTAGAGAATTCTAGATTACTCTTATTATCAGTAATTAATTTAACTGCTTCTCGGTTATTTGAAAGTTGACCTTCTGTTAGAGCAATAGATTTCTTTGATGATGAAGGAAGTGCTTTAGAATAATTTTTATCAATAAAGTCATCTAATTTTTTAGGTGTTGTTCCTTCTAGTTTGTCTGCAAGTTTTGTTCCTGCTTTTGAGATTGTTCCTGTAATATCTTCTTTGACTGCATTTAATCCTTCTTTAGATAGTGCTTCTTTTATTGGAGCTTCTATAGGTTTTGCTTCTCCTCCTCCTACTGCTAAAAGTGCAGTATTTAAAGCATCTCCAAATAGTGTTGCTGATTCTGGGTGTTTCTTAGCTAACTCATCTACCTTTGGTGCAAGTGTGTCGTAAAGTTTTGCGAGAGTTGGATTTTGTTGTCTTAATATTGGAGTTATAGTTTTTCCTATGGCTTGTATAGCTGGAGTAAATGGAGCAAGGGCTATTTGTGCTCCTCCAGTTATTGTTCCAAGTCCCGCTTCTGCTATATTACCTACAGTTTTAACTGTATCTTTTATACTTCCTAAAAAGTTTCCTTTATCTTTTCCACTTTTAGCAATATCTAAACCACTGGTGATTGCACCAGCACCAGTTTTAATACTACCTGCTATTTTTTTAGCACCTGCTAATTCTTGTCCACTAACTTTATCTATATATCCACCAGTGTCCAACTTTGTTTGTAGGTCTTTTGGTGCTGTGGGTGTATTAGTTTTTCCGGGAGTGAATGGAACAAATCCACTCTTTCCTGTTCCGGTTGTAGTTGGTGTAAATGGTTGAAATGTCATATAATTATAGTGGAACTGCTAATCCGTTTTTAATGTCTTCTAGGGATGCGTAACCGGGTTGACCTGTTTGTGCATCAAGAGCTGGTTGCATACCTGCTGGAATATTTGCACTCATTTCTTTTATTAATGTATCATAGTGATAACCTTGTCGTGTTAATGATTTTTCTACGAATGTCTTATCATCTGGAACAGAACTTCTCATTAGTTCTGGACTTGAACCTGCCATTCCATAAAGTGCCTTAATTGAATCTGGGAATGAGTTTGTTTGTTTATCGAAGTTACCAATAACATTATTCATGTCGTTCTCCATAGCTGTAACAACTTGTTTGAATACTTCTGGAGATTGAGATGCGTTAATAAGTTTTTCAACTTCTGCTTGTGCACTATCTGTTAGAGCTTGTGCTGACTTTGCTCCTCCGGATGTAACTTTAGCATATTCACGTCCTGCGGTGTAGATATAAGTTTCAAATTCTGCTAGGTCTCCTGCTGGAGTAAAGTTACCTGCCATCCATTGTGCGAAGTTGTTAGCTATTTTAGCCCCACTTCTTCCAACCTTATCACTTTGTCCAAGTGCAAGATTTAAGTTATCAACTGCGGTGCTTCCATATGTGTGAATAAATGCTGATGTTTGAAGAAGTTGTAAGTTAGCAGAACTCAAATTCTTAAATTGAGTCTTAGCTATAGCAACATCGAATGGAGTCAAACCATAAGCTTTCATTATTTGTGTTTCCTTATCTTTAACTGATAGAATTGCACCGGATGGTGTTCTTCCTCCAACTGTTGAAGTAGAACCTAACATATCTAGGATTGCTAGGTTGTAAAGGTCTTGTTGTGATACTGGAGTTGTAGAACCTTTGACATAAACTGGTTTTCCAGAAATTAAAGTATTTAATACTTGTGCTGGTGTTGCTCCGTCTGCAAGTGTAAGTTTTGCTGGGTCTATATTTGTAACATTTCCAGTATTCGTAACACCCGTCTTTGAAATACCACCACTTCCAGATGATGTAGTTGTTGTTTGAACTTTATTTGATGCTGATGAGTTTGCTGGGGATTCTGTCCAAACTACTTTTTGTCCTACAACGTTTCCTGCTGGGTCATATACGTTAACTTTTGCTGACTTCCAACCAGTTTGTTCTAGTTTTTGTGTAAATTGTTGTTCTTGGTCTGAAACTTTTTGAGTTGACAAGTCGATTTTTTCTTGTCCTTGTGCCAATGTTGCGTTCTTGAAAGATTGACTTACCATATCATTGTAATTCTTTCCTGCAATATTTTGTTCTCCAACTAATTGAGTTCTTTGAGTTAGAAGGTCTCGTCTTTCTTGTAATAGAGGTGCGTTCTCTGCTAGAACTGTTGAACGTAATTGTGATTCATTGACAACTCCTCCAGAACGTGTTATTTCATCACGCTTATCTTGAAGTGTTCTATCAAGGGTAGCATTAATATCATCAATTTGTTTTGTAACACTAAGAACAGATTTTTGTGAAGATGTATAAGCATCTTTAGCTGTTTGAACTTCTGGTGGTAAGGTAGTTTCTGGTGTAGTTGGAGAAGTTGTTGATGTTGCACCTGCCACTGTCCCACTAACTGTTTCTTTTTGTGTAGGTGTAGTGGTTACTGCTGGAGTTGCTCCTTGAACTGTCCCCCCAACGTTAGGAGTTGAAGGTTGTCCACTCTTTATTTTATTTAATAGTAAAGTATCTTGGTCTGCACCACCAGTATAATTAGAAACTCCATATTGAGAAGCGTATTTAGCTCTAGATTGTAGTGAAGGGTCTTGTCCTAAATAGGAAAGATAATCAGAGAATGAATTATCTGGTTTATAAGATGTATAAGTATTCTTCAAGTTAGCTAAATCTTGAATTGAAGCAGTTGAATATTTAGAAATTTCATAAGGAGTTGGTGCTCTGCCAATATTCTTTTGAAAAACGTCTGTGATTTGATTTTCTGTTGTTGCCATTTTATTTTGTGATTAAATCTATTCCTCTAATTATTGGTCTCCAGCTTCCGGTATTTGTTGTTGTGAGAACTATTTTACATTTATCTCCTGCGAATCCTTTTACATCTAGTCTTGTCCTTTTTTTATTTAATTGATTTGTCGGAGTTATATCATCTAATGTTATCGTTTGTGTTCCTGCTATAATATCTTGACCGTCTCCATAAACTGTTACACTTATCTTATCTGTTCCAGATTGAGGAGGAGAGTCATACCAAATATCTAATCCTTGAAGATTTTTTACTGGAATCCATTGAGAAGCATATGATATTTGATTAAACGTTGTGCTTGTAAAATCATAGAAAAATAAATGAGTGCTCCCATCAATTCCTAGTAAATAACCATTATAAGAGTTTAGGAATTTATAATATACTTGACCTGTTGATAAAACGAATTCTTCTGTTCCAATATCTTTTTTTGCATATATTAGTAAATCGTTTGAATCTAGATTAAGTCCAAGTCTGTTTCCAAAATCAAATAAAGCTCCTTTATCACTTGCTGTGGTTATTTTAGATATTTGTGGATTAATAAGTGGAACAAGTTGAGTTCCTTTTAGATAAAATATTACTGTGTTTGTCTTAGTTACATTACCTATATCAACTGCAACGTATAGAATTCCATCAATAACCCTCATATCTACGAATTTACCTGCCATCTTCATTGAATAGTTATATCTACTATCAATACCATTCCACAAGAATAAATAGTTACTATTGAAGTTTCCGTTTGCTCCAGCGATTGCTAGATACTTGTCATTAAAATTCTTTAGTCCTTTAATAGACCATCCTGTTCCCAAATCTATTCCGGGTGTTGGAGTTGAGAAACTTCCATCAATCTTTTCTACCTTAGAGTTTTGGTTTGTTATCATGCAGAAGTTTAAAAAGTTCTCCATGTAGTGAGGGTCAAACGTTCCACTTAGATAACCATTTGCAAAGTTACTCCAAGTTGATGAAGATAAAGGAACTGGTGCTTTGTAAATCTTGTTTGAAGTTGCTGGATTTGTAATTACTAAAAGTTGTCCATTATAAACTTGGACTCTACCTGTTCCTATTCCAACCGTTTCATTTCCTCCACTAGGTTGAGAGAATATCGCTAGGTTTCCTCCGAAAGTAAATACCCCGCCATATATTTTAGATATTGCATCTATCGCATAGAATTCATATGTTGAGTCATTACTTGGTGTTATGTCTATTCCATTATTTAAAAATTGTTGTGCAAAAGGTTGCCAAATATTAGATGCAATTAGTGGTGCAACTTGTTCTTCTTGTCCACCAACTACATCCAAGTAGTATGTTGGATTAACACCAGATATTAAATAGTGTTGATTTTTGTCTGAATATTGTGGAACATCCGGACTCATCTTTAAGAAATTTTCTATTGGTATTTTTTTACTCATAACCGGGATAACCCATAGCTTCGTATTTCTTCCAATTAATACCAAGCTCTTTAGCTAGTAATTTTTCAACCTTTTCTGCAAAATGGTGTTCTTTCTTATAGGGTGCTTTTGGATGGTCTCCGGGTTCTCCGGGTAAACCTTCTTCGTTAAACCATATGTCAAATTTTGAAATTTCCTTTTCGTTAATTCCTCTTTTTTGAGTTAAAAACCATTCTGTAAATTCGTGCATTAATACCAAGAATTCATATTCTGGTGTCCAGTTAGATACTCTAAATTGCCATATTCCTTTTTCTGGATAATAGTCTCCGCACGTTTCATATCGTTGCTTTTTTGCGGGTATAGTTTTAAATTGTATATTTGGTAAATGCTTCATATTAACTCATTGAATTAAATCCGAAAGGATAAGCCCAACCCCCAACTTCTTCTTGACCTTCTACTACTCCTAATTCTAGTGGCATATGTGCTGATGCGTAATCTTTTACTTCTTGAAGTCTTTTTGCGAACATTCCTTGTGCTTGTGCTAATAACTCATCGTTCCCTAGTCTTAGTGCAACATCAATTAAAGCTCCCCAAGTTATTGTATCATGAAATGATGGGAATATTCTAGGAGAATCTACGTCATTAATGAGTTTATCTTGTCTCATTATATAATACATTTTTACACCATTTGTTACTGGATATTTTGTTGCGTCAGTTACTAGCGGTAGAAGTGTAAAGTAAAGTCCAAACAAAAGTGCCTTTGATGATTCGGTTGAGAACATATACTCTGGGTCGCTTATTGAGTCTGGGTCTATTATATCAACTCTTTGATATTCATTTGACTGTGGGTTTGTTATGTCTTGTGGCATAAATGCTACCCATATAGATTTTATCTTTTCATAAGCTGGTGCTGTTCCTGTTCCATCTGGGAAAGTGTAAGAACCATCTCCTATTACTAGGTCTGTGGTTGCTTCTCCCATGTAGAAGTTCTCGTTCACTGAACGAATAGCATCTTGGCATTGTGCATAGTATTTATTGATTATTCTATTTAAGTCTCCCTCTGAAATAGATGAAGAATTACATTTTCCAATAAAATATATGTCTTGCTTTAGTCCCGAAAGTGTTGTAGAGCCAGTATCATTATAAGAAAGTCCTAAGTATTCTGTCATATTGTTTATATTATAGCACGTTTATAAAATTCGTCTAGTTTCCTAATTTGCTTATTGTTAATGTTACGTGGTCTATTATTAGATTTGTTGCACCTGTATGGTTTGCTACACATAAACTAATAAGGTCTCCTACACTTAGAAAAATTATTCCAGAACCGGAAATAGATGTAGGCTTCCCAGAGTTTATTATTTCAGAGTGGTTAGCCATAAAACTTTGTCCAGTTCCATTCAACATAACTGAACCCTCACATTCTTGGTTATTACTTGCAGAATGAACAGACATAGACCAAACAACCCTATAAGTTCCTTCAACTCCGCATAATAATTCTCTCGCATTTTGGAAAGTAAAACCTACACATAAACCACCAGATAAACCAGTCCCTATTTGATAGAAAGTATTTGATGCAGATACAGTTATTGTTATGGTTGCATTGTAAGCATACATATCTCCATAAACACCCATGAAAAGATTTGTTTGTTCGTTTATTAGGTCGATTGTGTCTTGACTTAGTGGAAATAATAGTTGACCCTCATTTGTTTGAAGTTCGTCAACATTATTATTTATATCATCAATACTACCATTGATATCTTCTAAATTATTATCTAGATTATCAGAAAAGTCCTGTAATGAAGAATCATTATCATCAAGTCTTGAATTTATATCATCTATTTGTTGTTGAATATCGTCCATTTTATTGTCCGCTTATTTTACTTTTCCAATTAGTTACCGCCTTCGTTATACCATTCCAAGAAGTAGGGGTAATTGGTTTGTTAATAATGTTCCAAATCGTGTGAATTGCACTATTTATTCCTTTTAATATTGCAAATCTTCCCACTGCGTTCATAATTGAATCACTTATTTTTCTACTAAATGTTCCGAGTCTAGATAGAGTTGCAAATCTTGAAGCACCGTTCATTATTGAATCAGAAAGATTTTTCATATGCGTAACTAATTTTGTTAAGACAACAAATCTAGAAACACTATTCATTATGGAATCAGATAAACTTCTCATATAATTTGCTAGTCTATTTAAGGTTACAAACCTACCTACGGAATTAGATATTGAGTCAGATAAACTTCTAAAATAATTCTCCATTCTTGAAAGAGTAGTGAACCTAGAAGCTCTATTCATTATATTATCAGTTAAATTTCTTATATATCCCAAAAACCTACCAAGAGTTACAAATCTACTTGCATTATTCATCATAGAAACTATAAGTGTTCTAGCCATAGTAGCCAATCTATTTAGTGTAGTAAATCTACTTGCACTATTCATTATTGAGTCAGAAAGTGCTCTTGATGCTCCTTTAGTGAGTGTTGCTAATCTTCCTGCTCCATTCATCATAGAAACGGTAGGTTTACGAGACATAGTGGCTAGTCTAGTTAGTATAGCTAATCTTCCAGAATTATTCATCATGGAAACGGTTACAGTTCTTAGAGAGTTAAGTATTCTTGTAAGTCCCACAGTTCTACTTGCTCCATAAGATATTGAGTCAGAAAGTGAACGAGTATAATTATTTACATTAGTTACAAGTGTTAAGTTTCCACTAACTATAAATTTAGCAATACTCTGTCCTGCAACTGTTGAAGTATCTAAAGTATTTCCTGCACCTGTAATTGTTGGTGTTCCAAAATCGGATGTTGTCCAACGAATAATTACGATACCATTTGCTCCATTTGAACCATTCGTTCCAAATCCATTTCCTCCTATTCCTCCTTGACCAATAGCACCAGCTCCCGAAGTTCCATTTCCTCCATTACCACCTCCAGCACCGCCTCCTGCATAAGTTACTGCTGAACCTGTAATTGAATTTGATGTTCCTGCTCCACCATTACCTCCCACAGAAGTTCCGGGAGTTGTTCCACTTGCAGAAGCACCTCCTCCTCCTCCCCCACTAACATTAGCTCCTCCCTCTGCTCCACCATTTCCACCTTGTGAACCTGTTCCAAATCCAAAACCATGCCCCGCACCTCCTCCACATCCTCCATTTTGTCCAGCACTTCCTCCACCTCCACCTCCCCCCCCTCCACCTGTAGCGGTAATTGTAGAAAAGACACTATTATTTCCATTAGAACCACCATAAGTATTTATACCACCACCTGTTCCAACTACTACAGAATAAACTTGCGGGGTTAGAGTGAAAGAAGCATTATATTGGTATCCTCCAGCTCCTCCACCTCCTGAACCTCCTCCACCATTGGAAGAACCTCCTGCTCCACCACCACCTATTGCTAATACTTGTCCTGTTGCCATAAATTACTTATTTCCTTAATAAATTTAATTTCCTAGTCCTGCCCTCCTGTAAAGGGCAGAGTAGACAATTAAAGGTTTTTAAATTGATTACCAAACTCTTTCTTTTCTATTCTTTTTATTTGGTTACAATTTGAACATAGAATTTGATATTCGGAATCATATTTACCAGAAAGTATTTTCTTATAAATTAGATACCAACTTATCTTTTTTCTTTCTATGTTTCCTCCTCCATTAACGTGGTCTATTTGGAGTGCTCTAAGGTCTGTGAAACCACATTTAACACATTTATTTCCTAAATATGCCATAACTGCAAGTCTTAATTTTTTACTATTAAAACTGGCATTTTTATGATTACACTTTTTACACCACGGGGTAAGTCCATTTTTCCCAAGTTTATTTTTGTAGAAATTTTCTTCCCCTAATGATTTTTTACACTTAGAACAAGTTTTCATAATCAGAGATTTACAGTCCATGTAATCGCTAGAGTATCTGAAACTGCCATAATAGCATTTGAAGATAGGTTTGCTTCAACGAATAGATTTCCGGTTGATATTGCATCAAATAAACCTGCTCCGTAAATAGTTACTGCACCTCCAGATGAGTTAGTGAAGGTTTTTGTAACTGTATATGAACAAGCTCCATCGAGAACTGATGGGGTAACATATCCTCCTTGAACTCCTAAAGCTCTAGTCAAACCAGTAGCAACACATTCATGAGAAAGTGTAGTATCACCGTTTGCTGGAGTTAGTGCTCCTGTGTCTTGAAGTGCAATATACTTTGGAGGTAATGGAGAAGTAATTGAGTTTTGGGATGCACCTGTAATGAGAGAAGCGATTAAGTCTCCTCCTTTTGCTACACGTGAGTTATAAGCAAAACCAATGAACTTCGTCTTACCTGTAAGAGCAGAGGTGTGGTATGCACCAACACGATTGAATCCTTTTAGTTTCAAGTAGTAACCTATTTTTGCACCAATCTTGGTGTGGAGAAAACTTTTTAGGGCGTTCCCATATTTACTAAATTGAAATGGTATTTTTTTATTCATTTTTAATTTAATTAATTATTAATAGGTGTAGTAAACACCTTTCTAGATACTATTTCTAATATCTAGTGAGGTAATTAATACCCCTTTGCTTTTTGAACTGATTTTTGAACCTGTGCGTAAGTTGGCAATCTACTTTTCATAGTTTTAACTGCTGACTTAACTTTAGACATTGGTTTAGATGGTTTAGCTGGATTATCCCCATACTTTTTATTGTATGCTGGATTATTATAAGCCTTACTATCCATACCCGGCATTGAAGAAGCCTTGCTTTTTAATGGCATAGGTGCTATTTTACTCAATCCTTTAGCAAGTTTAGTTTGTTGTTGTTGTTGTCCTGTCATTTTAATATCCGTATAGTTGCTTTCGCAAATCTAATAAGTGTTGTTGAAATGAAGATTTGCAGAATAAGAATTCTCGTTGTGGTAATAGTCCGTAGTCTTTGGTAAATCCTTTCTTATTTGCGTTTTCATTTGGGTCTGCTAGGAACAATGCTTCTTTTTGAAAATCATTCTTCATTCTAACAGAAATATTTTTATCAGTTAATTTCTTAACTGTTTCCCAATATTCTTCTTGGATTCTTAAAAGGTCTTCTGCAATACTCTTTGGAACTTTTATGTGTCCAATGAATATCTTTCCGTTTACACGAATACCTCCTTTTCCAACCATTTCTGGGTCAATAAAGATATTCTCTAGTTCTTCCTCTACAACTTTCTTTGTTATTTCTGGAGCTACAGAAGCAGGAACTTTAGTGTCTACTTTTACTGGTTTTGGTGTTGAAGTTTTAGGCATATTAGTTTTTGGTTAGTTTGTCTGATAATTTTTCTGCCTTTTTAAGAGTGTCTGTAGCATCTTTCTTTGCATCCATTTCATCTTTCAAAGCCTTATCTCTTTTCTTAATTTCTACTGTTCGTCTTTCTGATAGATTTGCTGAAACTTCCATTTCACTAATCTCTCTTTCACTACAAGCTAGAAATGCTTTAGCGATTGCAGTATCAATCTGTTTAATTCCAGAATTAATTTCATCTGGAGTTAATTCAGTTTTATCAGAATGAATTACAGCACTAAAACTAAACTGTTCTGAACCAAAATTTCTTAATGTGCTAAACTTGAACTCATTTTTGTCTGTCATAATTTTATACTTTTACTGCCTATTGTTATAGTCAGTGTTATTATTAATTTTTTCTTCTGGGCTCTATTGGTGGGACATTTAATCCCACCGTAGAACCTAGAAGATATTTAATTTTCCCTAAAGTTAGGCAGTTGCCCCACTTAGAGTAGCTGAAACTTCTAGACGAACCAATCGGTTGTTGTCAAGAATAGCTGATGTTCCTTCCCACTTCCATCCAACGGTTGAACGTTGTTCTAATGGGTCAGATGTGTCTTGAACTCCACCTGTGTGGATGTAAGTCTTTAGACCTCCAGAGAATTCTGAAACTGCGTATGCTCCCTTACCATATGCCAAACATCCGTAGATAGCTTGTGCTGATGCACCTGCTCCTGCGTAAACTGGAGACATAGTTGTGGAAATAATACGAACACCTTGCCAGTAACCAAGTTCACCTGTGAATAAATCACCTCTCTTTGGGTTAGAAGGAGTAGGAGATGAGTAGTTAACTGCTGAAATGAATGAATTGTCGTTTCTCCAATCCATAGCTACGTCTGGGTGGATAACCAATGCGTAAGCATCAGAAATCATACCGGACATAGATGAGAACTTTTCTACGTTGTTTCTTTCTAGGAAACGAACTGCTCTAGTAACTAGAGTAGCTGTAAGTTTCATAGCGGTTGTAACGGTTACTCTTGAAGCAACTGTTCCATCTCCGTAAACTACGTTTGTTCCAGAACCTACTACGTTCATGATTGTGGTATCAATAGTTTCTGAAGATTGAATACCAAGAACATCGGAAGCATCCTTAATAGCTGAACGGTCATAAAGGAATTCTGCTACGTCTGTAATAACAGTAAAGTCTCCGTATTGAGAAAGAACTGCGTTAACTTGATTCATTGTCAAGTTTTGTCCTGCTGGAGTGATACCTTCATTTAAAGGTGTCAAGGCAAGAGATAAACGGTTGAAACCTCTGAATATTACGGTTTTACTATTTGAACCTTTTGTAACAGGGTGAACTTTTGCGGTTTTATACCACATAAGTTTTTGTTTCAAAATGTCAATAAGTTCTTTCGTAACAATCTTTTGTCCAACGTCTATTGCTGAAAATAATGTCATGTTGTTAATTTGTTGTTAATTGAATAATACTTCGTTAGGTTTATTTACCTTCTTGTCCGAAGTTGTTTGTGAATACAGTTGTAACGTTGGTTGCATCTAGAGCTGTTGTTCCGGGAACAAATGCTACTGCACCTTCGTTTTTAATGTATAAGTAACCTACTTCAACTGATGTTGCAAGAGGAGTGTGGGCGATGTCTGATTCTTGTGATTGTCTGTGTTTTGGGAATGGAGCACCTGCTAACCAATAAAGGCTAACTGTTCCTGCTTCTGTTTCAACTGAATTAGCACATAGGGTAAAAATTTGGCATGAATTTGTAGAAGCTGGTTGTGAACCATTATCAAATGCTAGACTTGAAACTACTGTAAGTGGAGAACCACCATAAGTAAGTTGGTTACCAGTAACTACTGGCAAAGAACCTGCACCTACGTTACCAACGATAGGTTGCATTAATCCTGCTAGTGCAAGAGATGGGGCATCTTGTGCTGTAACATACATACTTCGAGTATTTACTTTGAAGAAAGCGGTTGTTGCAATCTTTGCGAGTGCAGAACCTCCAGCTTTGATAGCAAATCCGGGAGTTGTAGTCATATTATTTGATGCGGTTGTGTCTGTCATAATACTTTTTTAATTTAGTGAATAATTTAATCCTTAGTTTTATCTAGAGCATCATATAGCCCTTCTAAATCTAATCCGTCAAGGTCTGGTTTACCAGCTCTATTGGGAGCTGATTCCTTAGTCTCAACTTTCTTAATTCTATTCAAGGTAAGGTCTGTAACAGTTTTATTAATCAATGCTCCTAAATCTTGGTTTGGGTTTCGTAAGAAAGTCTTTTTAAGTTCTTCCTTACAATCTTTCATTCCATCAATTTTTTCGTATTGATTAAAGATTGTTTCAAATTTCGCTTTGTTATTAGCTTCCTCTACGGGTGCTAGTGTTGTAGAAGTTTCCTTCCTTAGAACCTTTGCAAAAGTTTCCAATAACTTACGAGAATCCTTATCTTCAACTGCATTAAGAAATTCGTCAACGTTTTCGAATTCGTGGGGTTTGTTTTCGGGGGATATTTCCTTTTCCTCCTTAACTTCGGGAACTTCCTCTATTTCTTTTTTGGAAATTTCCTTTACTTGCTCCGCTAAATCTCTAATACGCTTCTGTGCTCTAGGACTAAGTTTTGAAATTTCTTCCTCACTTAGTTCTGGCTCATCTTTGGTTTCTTTTTCAGATATTCCTTCATCTGTAGGTTTTTGGTCGGACGCTACCGAAGTTTCCTCTGCTTCTGACTTTTCGAGTTCTTTGTTAAGTTCCTCATACAAGTCTACGTCATTATTTTCTGTCATAGTTTTTGTGTTTGAGCCTATTGTTATAGTCTCGTTAATTAATAAACTATTCTATTCCGTTTTTATTACCTTATTGCGGAATTATATTTTCAATCTCATCATCCAATATCTTAGATAGAGACTTTGTGTCTGCTACCTTTAATAAGGACAAGAGTGTTAAAATCTGTAAATCATCCTTCACTAATGCGTTAATTCGTTCGTGAAGTTCCTCTCTAATCTTTTCTTCTAGAATCTTCCATCCCGGAGTTCGTTTCATATTTTCAATTTCAGAGATATTTCTATCAGATAAAACCAAACTATCTATGAAAGCTCTTGACTCTGGGTCAAATGATTCCTTTTCATGAATTAATTTTTCTAATCCTTGCTTTGTCATATTATAACATACTTTATAAATTGGTAAAGACTATTTAAAACCTGTTCCTTGTCCTATTCTTTTTGGAACTTCTACTTGTGCTGTTTTTTGTGTATCTGAATTAAGTGGTGAAGCATCCGTCATTGGTTTTGATGTTGGGTTTGCTCCTTCTGCTCCGGGAACTACTGGTAATTCTTTAGTTGGTTGTTTTTCTTCTGTGAACCAGTCTTCTATTTCTTGTGGAGGAATATCGAATGATTTAGCAACACTTCTTCTCATAGCAAGTTGTCCGGGAATCTTAGGGTCATCTTTAAATAAAGTGTAAAGTTCAATTTTAGCCTTTTGTTTTATAGCTTTATTATTTGCTGAATCTTCTGATGCTGTTGTGTGTGCAACTAATGTAACATCCTTAAAGTTTTCTTTTGTTACTCCTTCAAGAGTTAAATCCTTATATCCAAAAATCTTAACTTGTCTAGGTTTAGTTAGCTTCGTTGAAGTAATATCTGCCATAAGTTGACATAGTTCTTCAAAGGCTAGTGTTGCCTTTCTTTTCATTATTACGGTTTTTTGTTCTAGATTAGCGTTAAGTTGTGCTTGTTGGGTAACACTTAGTTTACCTTTTTGTCCTACTGGCATTGAAGGAGACATTCCAGATGCAGAATCAGCGTAACCCTTTACGTTACTTGCCAATCCTAATCCTTGTGTTATTTCTGGAATTGGTTTTACCCATACTTTATCACCTATCTTTTCATCTTTAGAAACTTGAACGGGAGTTACTCCGTTCGGTCTTGGAACGATTGATGATTGTTTTAGTCCAGAGTTTGAAGCTACGAATATTTCTCCAAAGTTTCTATACGTATTGTTGTCTATTCCTTGATTTGTTAAAACGTTTATTGCAAGGTTTGGGTCTCGGTAAATGTCTGCGATTGATGGAGCTAACATAGCAATACCTCTAGAGAATATACCCCACCAAATAAATGGAGGTCTTTTTAATCCGAATTGTTTAGCTGGTTTAGCTGAAAGTAAATATAGGTCATTAGCTACCATAAGGATATAAAGTTCACCTTTTATGTAGGTGCACCACTTTGTAAGTTCGGCTACCTTAGAACCGAATTGAGTAGTATTGGATAGACCCATGTTTGCTAGACGGATATTCTTTGCGGATGCTTCACTAGAGTTAGATTGTTCTGTTTCATTTGGAACTTTGTTATCCTTTAATTTTTGGACTTCTTCCATATCGTATTCAAATTCTTCTGCATCTTCCTCAATCTGTTCCATCGTTTTGTATATAAATTGTCTTCCGCAGTATAGAGCTGATTTAGATTTCTTTGCTATTGGGCTTCTTAGGAACGCCAAAGTATCAACCAATTCTACGGTTTGCTTATCATTTCCGGGTATTACTTCGTAAACTGTTTCACCATAGATTCCACATTCAATCTTAGAGTCTTCCCAAATCATATCAAAGTCGGATGAGTTTAAATCCTCTCTAACTACGTGGGTCATAATATCTGATGCGTTCTCATCTCCTTCTGGAATAGTATCGAAATCTAAGTCTGGAACTTTACCTATTTTAGCACTAGCATTATTGACACCTTCAAATACGATTGGTAGGTGAAGATTAGAACGAGTCATAAGTGTTCTTTGTGTAACACCGTTATAAAGTTCTTCGTTTTTTAGCCAGTTATTAATCTTTACTTGTCTGACTTTAATTGCATAATCTTTTTCAATAAGATATTGCTTTAGTATGTCCCTCTTTCCTTCTATAACATTTGCATATTCCCTAGGTTGGTTAGAATCCTTTGGAGCATCTGTATCTGGGTTGACATTAGGTTTATTTTTCTTTGCCATTTGGTTTGTATTATAACACACTTATAAAATTCGTCTATCCAAAATAACCCGTCTTTGGGTCTATTGACATATCTGCTAAAACTTCGTCTACTACTTGTTGGTAAAAGTTAGGAACTTTAAGGGGTTCAGTAGGTATATTCCATACCGCTAGTGCTAGAGACATAACACAGTCATCGTGTAAGTTGTCATCACATCTTGCTCCAATCTTTCCGTTATCTGAAATATCATATTCGAAAGATTTTAACTCTGCGATTAGGGTAGGGTCGTTAGGAATCTTTATCTTTTGTTGTTGGATTAAGAGTTGTAGGTTTGTGAGTAAGTCCATTCTTGACTTCTGTGTGAACGTAAAACGTTCAAGGTTAGAAATATCTTGTGAAAGGTCATCTGATATAGGGTCTCCTACTCCAGTGCTGTCTATAGTCATTGTAGGCTTATTAAAGCGACTATATGCAGATACTATCCTACTCTTTTGTAGGTTATAGTCGATTTGATTGAAACGTTCCTGTTTACCCACTTTGAAAGTCATAAGGTCGAACGGTGTTACAACAGTGTAGTCGTTACTCTTTCCTAAGTCAGTTCCTAGTTTATATTCATGATTAGGCATAGGTTCTTCAAATGGGTCAGTATATATTACCTTTTCTATTCCCCTAAAGAATTGTGAAGCTCCATCTATGAACTTACAATAGAACTCTTGTTGGAATAGGTCGTCTGGCATTTGTGCCTTTTCTTCCGCTAGACTATCCTTAGAAATAACGTCTGTATCGTCTACTGTTAGGATTTGGGTAAACCATTTAGGATTACTCTTAGCCATTTGTAGAAGTTCCCAAGCGTGGTTTGTTCCTCTAGGGGTAAATACGAATACTGCCCATCCTCCGTTTTCGGCTAGAATAGGTCTTATGTAGTCCCATGCTTCTCTGTGTTGGAGGGAGAACTCGGTAAATATACATCCGAATGGATTACTTCCCATCACCGAGTCAATGTTATCAGTCCCGACTATCTGAACATAAGAGCCATTTGTTAACTCAATTTTGAGTTCGTTTTCGTTTTTATTTTTGATGATACTCTTGGGTATGTGGTCTAGGAACTTGAAACCATTACTATCGATGTTGTCCCAGATAATCTTCTTACCCTGTTTGTAGGTAGGAGCAAAGTAAAAGTAAGGTGCTTTCTTTTCAAACATCTTCTTTGGTAGGTTGGCAAAACAGGTCTTATCCTTTCCAGAACGTCTATGCCAGACTAAGATAAAACGGTTTATTCCAGAGTCCCACGCTTCAAGAAAAGGGAGCTGATAGTCTCTTGGGATGAAGTTAAAGGGGAGTGTTACTTTTGTGTTTTCCAAATTAGATGACATTTTTTATTTTTTTGAAAGTTGCTATTTAGGTGAACTATGCCCTATGGGGTATTTAACATTCATGGGTTTATAATAGAAATCAACAAGGGGTCTAACTTTCCACCAGAACATCCGGCTAACATCTAGTCAAGTGAACACCCGTTCACCGGAACAGTCTAAGCCTTAGGCTCTATGTCTGTGTTCTTCTTATAGCTTATAAGATTAACTTCTATAGCCTTTCCGTCTGTTGTCATGTCTAGCTTGTCCCCGTATTTCTTAGGCTTCATCTTAGACATTATCCATTTGCGGGTGTCCACTCTAAGTCTTTGTGCTTGAACCTTAGCGTTTGAACGTTTGGCGTCTCCTGTTGATGCTTCATCTAGAGATTCGTCTGCTATTGATAGGATGTCTTCCGACATGGCATCAGTTGATTCTTCCTTTGCTCGTGCGTATTGGTCTTGAAATTCTTTATGTAAACGTAACCACCTAAACACCGTTGACTTGTCCGGCATCCCTTCACCTTGACATATAGTCCTTAGACTTACGCCTTCTGCTAACTGTGAACATATGTTGTCTATAAGTTCTTGATTGTATTCTGTTGGTCTTCCTGCTGTCATGTTATTTTCTGCTCTCTATTATTAAAGCGATTACTAGCACTATAAATATTACCGGAGCAATTATGTTCATATTAATATCCCATTGTCTTCTTAATTGATTTGTTGACCTTTGCTGTTTGTGTGTGAAAAAACTTTCTTTGTTTGTCGCTTTTATATGGCATGATGTTTTAATAACTTAATAATTTGAAAACTTGTTCTTTTGATATAATGTTTCCGTATAGTCCGGAGCTTAATGTTTCACTAGCCCAGATTCTACACTTGTTCTTTTGCTCTCTGTCCTTAATTGATTTGATTTGATTTCGATATGCTTCTAGCTCATACTCTATTCTCTTTGATGGATTCTCTAAAAAGTTCTTTACCCATTCATTAACTCCGATTTTTTGCTGTTGCCTTAGATGTGTTGATTCATGAACAAGCAAGTCCGGTGTTAGTTTGTTGTTTGTGTATATGTCCGGGTATAATGCAAAGATAACATTTTCGTTTAATTCAAAATGTTTTGCATATTCATCCCATAGCGGAAACTCTGCTTGTGGTCTAATTGACATTTCCTATATTATAGCACACTTTAAAAATTGAGCCGGTCTGTGGATAACCTAAAATACTTGACATTTATATATTGATATGTAAAATGCTATTTTTAAGCTATATTCTATATGGTTAGATTACTACACCATTTTATACCAAATTGTCAAATGCCTTGCAATAAAATACAGATATGATATTCTTATTGTAGGTGAGGGAGAAACATATAAGACACTCCCAGAGCCAAAAATTATGAGAAAGATTACAAGCGAGGTTTGTGAAGCGTTCGAGAACGGTCGAAAGTTTAGAAAGGGAAATGACGAAGTAGTTGTTTTTCCGGAAGAAGGAAGAATTGAAATGAGGTTGCACGGAAACACTATTGCTAGAAAATATACTGATAATCCGGGAGAGATACAGATAAGTGATGCGGGGTGGTCTACAAACACCACTAAAGAACGTTTGAACGGTTTGCATGGTGTTAGAATAAGTCAAAAAGATTTTGTTTGGTATTTAAACGGTGAAATATGGGAAGGTGAAAAAGACGGATATAGATATTTTCATCCATTTACTAAAATAACATTAAATAACTAATATGTCAACAAATAATTTCAAGTATGATAATATTTTGATTAAGACTCCGGAATTTGTTTTCGGAGGTATATGTTCAGAATGTGAAAAAAAAGGTGTAGAAAATGACTGTGAACACATAGAACCGGAATTCGACAATTTTTGTTATGATGAATATGTTTCAGATGTTCAAAGTCAGTTAGAAAAAATAGGCTTTGAATCTTGCGATAAATACGATAAAGATAGAAACTACGGAGGAAAAATAATCTCACGTTTTGGAATGGAAGACACGGATGGGATGATTGTTTGGCTAGAGGTTGTGATTCGTTCCGGTTACTATTCGGGGATGAACATTGACTACACAATAGACGGAGATTTTGGAATTGAAAACGAGCAAAATAAAAAGCAAGTTGCTCACTATGAAGCCATGCACCGAAAACTGGACAGACTTGTTAAAAAAACAGAGGAGATACTACGCAAAAACGGAACGGAGCTAACACTTGTCGGTGTGTTCTCCAACGGTGAAGCTGTTTATAAACTTAAAAAATAAATATCATGTCCGAAAATGAAGTCGAAAAAATGTTTGAAAGTTTGTCAAAAAAATACAATTTAGCTGGGTATAGTTTCATGTTTGATAGAGCAAAGAGTAGACGGGGAAGACATATAGGAATTAAAAAATTGATAACAATGTCAAAATACAACATCCAACATAGAAGTTACGAAGCCACAAAAAATACTTTACTTCATGAGGTAGCCCACGCAATAGCTTATATGAAGTATGGAAGAAGTCAAAAGCATAATTCTATATGGAGAGATATTGCTGTTAGTATTGGTTGCGATGGAAAAACTTGTAGCGAAAATTAATCACTTAATATAACATATATGATATACAAAATAACACTAGACAACGGAGAAGTTCGAGACTGTGAAATGAGTCCGGAGCAGGTAAAATGGGTTGAAGAAGGTATCAAGCTAGGTCTCCCCGTGCCTTTATTCTCCACGACATACGCCAAAAAGAAATACGGAGACTATGAGATGGGTCGTATTATCAATATAACAAAGAATTAATTTATGTATGATAACGATGACGTTCAAGACTATGAGAACATAGAAAACTTTGAATCCATCTCCGAGATGGAGGAAGACATAAACGGTTTTGATGATGACTTATTAAAAGAATAATACAAAATTATGATTAAAAAAATATTGATTGTGTTGATAGTTTTAGCCGGTGCTATATTTTGGTTATACTGTTCGGACAATCGAGATAATGAGCTCATACGTTCATATGATAAATGTCAATCAGCTTATCAATTAAATGCTATACCGTTCCCGGAATATATGCGAGATTGCATGAATTAATTATGAAAAAATGCAAAGGGTGTCCGTCCATGATATATAATGGACAATACAAATATTATAACTATTGTAGCAAGGAATGTTTCCGTTTACACCGTGATAATGTTATGGTAAATCGTAAAACAAATAACTACAAATACAAAGAAAAAACCTTGTCCCCTGTTGTGTTTAGACATAAAACACTCCCTGTTGCCTTAATTGAGGACGTAAGCAGTCATCGTATATCGTTTTATACCCGTAAAGGAAACAAAAAGACGGAAGAAAGGCTACTTGCTAGGCGTAAAAAGGAAAGATTTTCAAGGTATGCTATAATAAACTAAAGGGTTTCACTGTAAACATATATAATTTTATAAAGACAGCACGACAACCCACAAGAGCCACCGCAAGGATGGCTTTTGTTTTTATGGTTACACAAAGGGTGTCCATATATATTTTTGAATCAAAGTTTTTCCGTTTAGAAGAATCCGTAAGCAACTTGCAAGCAGGTCAATCCTAAACTACGCCACATTGACACAACTCTATTTCTATCGTCAAATACTGCTAGTATATTATACCTATTTTTTAAGTGATTGTCAAATATTTCTTTCTTGATGATTGAGTCTTCTCTAGTGTCTCCGGCTTTACGCATAAACAAGTCATCAAAGGGTATATTGTTATTTATTAGCCATTCTGTTGTCTCTTTAAAGCAATCATCAGTTCTGCCGGACACGATTATTATAGGTAGCCCGGATGCTTTTAGTATTCTAGCTATCATGGTTATATTATGGTTTGGCAAGTCAGTATTTACTTTTGAATAGTCGAATATATCTCTACCATTATTTAAAGCAAGTGTGCCATCAATGTCAAAGATGTAGCAATTTTGTTTGTCATCAGAATATTCTGGAGATTTTGGTTTTAGGCATTTATCATACATCCTTTGAATAACTTTTCCACCAACAGATTTTTCTCCACGCTTGGCATCACGTTCAATACATTCCAAAAGTGGAACATCGAAGAATTTTATTTCAAAGTCTGAACCTTCTAAGTCTGCCAATTCTTTCCAATATTCTTCATAACCAAAATTTGTGTCATCAATAACAACATCACTTTCTATATGAAGAAAATGTGCTACAATATATCTTTCAACATTCTTTATTATTTCTTCATTTTTATGACTCCATTGTCCACCATCAACCATAGCACGTAGGTCATCTTTGTTGACACGCTTCCAACCCTTCTTGACAAGTTCAAAAGCGTGTGTTGATTTACCGGATGCTGGAAGTCCTTTTAGTATTAAGAGTTTAGCCATTTTGTTTTATTTCATAGCTAGAATCATATCTAGTATTTTCTCCTTTCGGATAATCTAACATTAAATTATAACCACAACTATTTATCATTTTGTTTTTATCTTCTTCCGTTCCTAAAAACATTAAATATCTATGTTTAGTTCCAAATTTTTCTACGGTCATTCCAAACGATTCACAATTTTGTGGCAATGTTTTTGTTTTATCGTAAGAACCAAATTTTTCTGTTACCCATTGTTCAGTTATAGTTTTTCCGTGATAATTTCTACCTTCAAATATATATTTCATATTTTTACCACCAATAGTGGACTTGCCTGTATATATCCAATTCGTTGCTTGATAAATATAACCTTGATGTCCATTACTAGGGTCTGCAAAACTAACTAAACATAGGGGTCTGTCCGGTATTAACTTTATACACCAAGAAACAAAGAACGAAAGAACGTTTTTACCAAGATTATCATTAACACATAATCTATTAAGCTCTAAGGTTTTAACTCTATAACTACCAAAAATACATTTACCATTATTCATTTGAACACACGGCATACCAAAAGTGCAGATACCTTGTAATTTATGTTCTTTATCAAATAATCCAAAAGCATATACTACTGGAGCTTTTCTACGAGCATAGTGTTTAAAAAGCATCCATTCAGCAGTTTCTTTGGTATCTATCTTTTCGATTCTCCAATCTTTTTTATTAAATTGTATTTCTTCTTTTTCCATTGTGCGGTATACTAGGAATTGAACCTGTGTCTCCCCACTGGAAGCGGGGCGTTCTACTACTAAACTAATACCGCATTTGCTTACATAATTAGTATAGCACATTACTAAAATCTAAGCAACTAAAAACTGTGGATAACTCCTATAAATCAGCAATAGACAAGTTATTTTGGATTATGTCAACAAACACCTGCTTTATCTTTTTACCGCAAATCCTTTTCAGTGTATCGTAATCAATCTTTTTTGCTTTGTTGGCAATTTCCCACGCTTCTTCGGTTATTAAATCGTGATAAACAGTTCCAATAATTCGGGGAATATGTTTCATATCAAGTTTTTCATTGATTTCCGGTTGCAATTTGTTCATTATCTTTTGAACACGTGGAACATCAATATACTTATTACAGATATACATCTCCCAATAACAATCCGAATGTTTATTATTGCCACCAAAAATAATTCCATTGTCTTCTTTAAAATCTTCCCGGACAAGTTTTGCATAACACATATCACCGAAAGTATTTTTAAAACTCATATTACGAATAACAATACCCTCTTTCTTTTCACCTAAAGTAGAAGCTCCTTCCAACATTTTATTTAATTGCTCCACTGTTGGATTATTAATAGAACCCATATCTGGAACTGTGTCAATACCATATTCTTTTCCTACTCCTTGCACAATTTCTTGATTAAAGAATCCTAAATCTTCTTGGTAAATATCAAATAAGTAAAACTTTTTATAAGCCATATTATTATAGCTTAGTGTGTGTCGGACAAGCCACTCACCATACAATCTAAAATTTGGATGTTCAGTTAATAGTTTTTTGATTCCTTCGTGAGCATTACAGTAATGAACAGCACCATTGAATTCGTTTCCGTTTTTAGTTAAGTCATTATTACGAGACCCTACACGGACTTCTCCACCATCTCCAAGCCACACTGATAGGTTTGCACCATCAATTTTCTCGGTTATAGAACAAGTCCCGGATAGTATTCCTTCGACTTCTTCCTTTCCTAGTCTATGTATTTTTTCATATTTTCTAAATTGCATTTTTTTTGACTAGCATTTTATTAATGGCATCTTTACCTTTTTGTTTATCGAGCCACTTTTGAATCTTAACTTTTTTTGCTTCAAGTTTTCTATCTTTAACACCTTGACTTGCAAACTTTCCCGGTTTAGCATTTCTCTTGTCTGCCTTTTGTTTTGCAAAAGTAGAACGAGTAGTTTCACCGTGAAGTGTTTTGAATCTATCATTTTTATGTTTACGTATTGACATTATGATGCTTTTATTTCATTATTAAGACCCCGACCAAGAGCCTTAGCCATGTTAACCATCTCATAAACAAGCTCCATGAACATCTTTGTTTTTTGCCATTCTTTATATGAATCTTGTGCTTTCGCATGAGTTTCACAGTAAGCAGATGAATTTCTTTTGTCTCCTTGATATTCGTCTGATAGTTTTGCTTCAAATTTCCTATAAAGTGATTCTTGCTCGATTGAGTAAATGATTAATTCCGGGATATACTCTAATAGAGCTTCACCATTAGTCATTAAAGTAAGATAGTCATTTTCACGTCTAGCTTTTTTTTGAGCTTGGATAATTTTGTCTATTGTTTTGTATATTGAATCAATCATAAATTTACATTAATTTATTAGTTAATTTATAATTTAGCTCCACAATTAGAACATTTTGTAATAATTGGTTTAACGGTGCTTTCTTCTTGAGCAACAGCATATCCGTCAGTTGTATCAAAAACTAAATAGTAATAAGTTTTCCTTTTTTTATTTAATGCACACTTAACTATCTCACCAATGGAATTACTTTTTATTAGTGGAAACAACTCAACAATTTCACCAACCTTAAACTTGGGCTCTATGAATTCAACAAGGTATTGTTCATTAATCCAACCTTTCTTTTTATTTTCGTCTTTTATAAGGTATCTACCGTCTCTTATTTTGTTAACAAAGGCATATAATCCAAATTTAGGTAGATACACTTTTTGATTTACTTGAAATTTAGTCATAATTTTATTAGTTATTTATTAAAAAGGGATGTCTTCTGGGTCTATTTCTTCTTCTGGATATTCTATTCCATCAGAAGGAACAGCTCCTTGAGCTCCTATTTTTTTAACTGAACCATCTTCTTGCATTTCCCAACCCTCACCGACTAAGTATATGATGTCTCGGAACTTTCCAGAAACGTTCATCTTAATAACTGTAACATTTACCTTTTTTCCAACCCATTTAGCTGAATCATCTCCATAAGCATCAATCAAATTATTTAGAGATGTCTGATTAAATGACAATAGTTTTTCTCCATTCTTTGTCTTGACGGTGTAGACTTGTCTATCACCATATTCTCCGGACACAATCTTTGCATCTGTTAGAATTTCTAGAACATCACCGTTATTAATATCTACTTTAACTTTAGCCCATTCTCCACTTATTGACACTTTCTTTTTTTGTTGCATAATATTATTTATTAATTATTAATGAGTTGTATTTTTATACAACACTACACAAGCTCTAAAACATTCTTTAAGGGTTTCGACATCACCCCGAATGTCTACTTTAAATTCTTCTGAACCGAAAGGAATTATTCCATAAAAACTAATCGGTTTAGGAAGTGTGAACGTTTTTAATCCGTCTTTGGTAAATCCTCCGTTCTCTGTAATTTGTATATCATAACCGGAACATTGGATAAATTGACTGTCAAAACTGTCTTTAGAGGACTTAAAATCTATGATGCCGACTCTACCATCCTTTAAAAGAACACCAACATCCGATATTCCTCCAACCCATAATGTCTCACTAAAACAATGTATTTCAGACCATAAGAACTTTTCTACATTTTCAACACACCAACTAGAGAAGTAAACTAATCTTTTATCAGAAACTTTTTTAAGTTCTTCGGTCATCATCATCGGAACTGCATTATTATTGGAGAAACATAACTTAACATAATCCTCCATCAATTTGTGCATATCCGTTCCTTTATCTGCCTTATCATTCTTGTCATTAAAGTGTGCGAATCGTGCTTTCTTAAAGATTGGATATTTCTTTTGAAGTGCATCTATCCCCGGTTTACCTTTCTTTTTAGCTTCTAGATATTCTTCACGGATTGTCGGGATTAATTCTCCGGCTTCAAGACATTCCACAGCAGATAATTCTGAAGCCCACCAAGTTAAATTCTTTGCTAGGACTCCTACTACTGTTGAAGTTCCCAAAAGTGGCTTATCTCTAAAAGTATGTAGATGAGCATTTTTTTCATCTGTATACTTGTAGTCCTTTGGTTCGGATGCTTCTAGTTCTGCATTTGCGAACCTATTTATTTCTTCTAACTCGTCTTTTATCTTACTCATATATTGTTCTTGTTGTTATTTTAATGTATTTAGATTGTGCTTGATGCCAACCCATTGATATTAAATATGAAACATTATAAACTACCATATAAAACAACAACCAAGCCAGAACACCAATACCAAATCATTCTAAAAATGAAATCATATCTTATTGAAACTGTGCCGAACATTCCGGACACATATTTCCATTTAACTTATAATGTTCACGACTATTTTTAAAATCATTATCACACAAGAAACAAACATCTTTAACTCTTTTTTCCCAACCCACACACGACTTACACAATGTCTCTGAAAACTTATTACTATCTATTTCTGTTTCTAAAAACTCTCTTATCGCTTGTTTACTTGTATACTGTATCAAATCTTCATCCCTCTTTTGTTCTTTAGTGTCGTATGAGTAAAATTTTCTTTCACCATCATGTAATAATACTTCACACATTTCACAAGGAACAAGGTCTAGACATTCTGAACACTTTTTATTTACCAAACAATCTGTCATCTTACCACACTGAATACAATAATTTAATTCTCTAAAATCACTTGGAGATAAAACTAATCCTGTTGCTTTTTTAATCATAGTCTTCATCTTCATTAAAATCATCATCGACCAAATCTTCTTGTTCGTCTATTGAATCTTGACGACACAATGGACAATCTTCTGGACAATTCCAAGGCATTTTAATTCAGAGCTTTTTAGTTGAAACACAGATGGGGATAATCCCCTTATGGTATGCAGAGGTCGAATTGCGATTACCCTCATCCATGTTTCAATTTACTCTAAATAGAGTATAGCAAATTTTTATTCTATTGTAAAGTGCTTACCTGTGGATAACTTATCCAAACACAGAATCTTCATCGTTGTCAACTTTATATGGATGTAGGTATTTATCAAACTGTTCATGTAAACTAAAAAGTATATCTACTAGTTCATGCTTCCTATTAGAAACTGCTTTAGGTTCTCCGGTAATAACAATTTCTTTATTAACGAAGTCTAGTAATGCACTTCTAATTTTTACTTCTTGTTTTTCTGTTGACATAATATTCTAAGTTATGGGTCGGGATTATGTTTTCCCGAAAGTTGGTTTAGGATTGGCAAGTTTATTTTTGTAGCTACTTGAACATCCTGTGTTCATTCACTAGAGCTTTCCACCCTAAGAGGAATCTTACTCAAAATCACAAGCGTATCAGAACCAAAGTGCACGATGGCTCTTAATACCCGTTTGTGTGATTGTCTGATTTGCACAGACACGTTGCTGAAGTGCATTTAATAGTATTTCCCAACTACTTCCACTTTAAGCCCACTTAAAGAAGAATAGTTTATCTCCCTTCACAGAGATTATTCACTCACCCATAACTTAACATATTATGTTTTAATGAACTAAATTCTAGACACGCATATCGACCACTACATATCTAGAATTAAATTCACTAAATCTCTAACATATTTAGTATAGCACATAATAAAAATTGATTACCCACTACCTGTGGATAACTTTTAAGCCTTATATTATAATGGTTATTTACCAACTTAGAAGTAATAGAGCATCCTTCTTCATTTCGCAATTTTCTGGAAGTTTTATTTTTGTGTAATCGAATGGCTTAGTTATTAAGTGCCATCCATTTTTTGTTGGATAGTGTTTTACAATTAATTCATTAGGAATAGCTTGTAGTGCTTCTCCATCAATATCCCTTCCTTCAATATTATCAATATCAAATAAAAATAAAGATGTTGCTCTTTGCGGTGGTTGCATTAAACATCCTACGAATCTATTTTTTAAATCTAAATAAAAATTTTCCTTTTGAACTTGGTCGTAATAATCTGCTTCAAGTTGTTCAAACTTAAATTGACGAATTGCCTTATTAAAATTTCTTTCATTTACTGCGGAGTAAATTCTCATAGGAAGTTCAGAAGACATTTGTTCATCGAATAAAGATTTTAGAGCTTCAAACCACTCGTCAGAATTCCTAGTAATTATTTTTCTTAATTTAGTATTATTTACTTCTCCACCCTCTTTGTGTCTTTGAATTAAAAACATCACCCTATATCCAGTAGAGAAATTTTTAAACTCATCAAAAATATGTTGTGCTCTTTTTAGTTTTTCTTCCTCAAAACTAATTGGAGATTTTACTTTGTCCCAAGTTTTCATTTTTTTATTTCCTTTTCTAACTCATAAATAATAAAATTCTTAAAATCAATCGGATGTCTTCTTAGTGGTGATTCTTCTGTTATAAATCTAAGATACATTTCTTCTACAAACTTTACCCTACTTTCTAGTAACTCTTTTGCTATGGTGTTGATGATAGTCATTCTGTGTTATGTTATTGTTAATTTTTTCTGTGTTGAGTTTGAGGTTTTTGGGACTTCCCCCCAAACCCCCCATTATTTTAAAAAAGAAAAATGAAAGTTTTGGAGAAGCATTTTCTCTGTGTTCGAGAATCGGCTTCTGTTTACTTAGAACTGGACTATATTTACATCGCTTCCAGTTATACCCCCAGCGATTAAAAGATTATAGCACACCAAAAAAATTGTTTTAAAGAAAAAAACATTATAAAGGGGGATAACTTTTTTGTCAAATTTTAAAAGTGTGCTATACTTAATACGAAGTTCATCGAGGTGTGCTATGAAGGTAACTTGTTCTAATTGCAGAACAGATGTTCCAGACGAACCGAAGATTTCAATAACGGTTCACAATGGAAAAGTTGTTACACGTCAGTGCCCTTGCTGTCATCGTGCAGTTACGGTGATTGAGGAGGGACTACCCGCTAGAGAGGAGGTGGTCTGTATCTAAGAGCCATTTGGCTCGAATAGGATTATAACTCCTAGATTTGGGGGGACTTATCCACAGTCTCCCCTTTCTTTAATTTTATAAATGTGCTATACTTTTTACATGAAGACGATTCAAGAGTTATTACAAGAATACGAAAATAGAAAACCACAAGGAAAAGTTTTATATCCGAGACAAGAGTTAATAAAAAAGTTCGTTGATAAATTAAATAGTGATAGAGTAGCAGGAGGGTATAAACCACTCCCGGCATCGTTCTATGCAATTAAAATGTATGATGCAGGATTGAAGTCAGATTTTCTTTTGTGGTGGTTTTGGGGATATTGTAATGATTCAAAAAGTTTTAGTAAGTGTTGGTGGTGGAGCTTGAATTCTAAATCTGTGTTATAATATATGGACGGGGGATTAGTGCTAGTGGTAACACATCTGCCTTGCACGTAGAAATCTGGAGTTCGATTCTCCAATTCTCCACATACACTTTCCGCAGGGCGGTGGCGACTCTCCAAAAGTTGCTTACATAGTTCGAGTCTATGAGAGTGTGCAACCTTAGTCTTTATGACAAGGCAAGAGAATATTCCACTTTTAGTGGATAAGATGTGTGCACACACAAATTATTAATATATTCTCTTATGCAATACAGGTGTTTCGGTAGCATTGGTGTTTTCCAAACATTAGGGGTGAGTTCAACTCTCACGTGTTGCACAAAATCTGGGTAAGTTGTTACGGTAGCATAGGTAACTTGGACTTATCAGGCGGTGGTTCGACTCCACCTACCTAGACTTGTTCTTTAAAATTCACGGGTCTTCTATCTGGTTAGGAAATCGGACTTTGAATCCGAGAAAGGTGGTTCGAAGCCATCCCTGTGAGCATTGGGTTGTTAGTTCAGAAGATAGAATAGCGGTCTTCGAAACCGTTGACGAGGGTGCAATTCCTTCACGACCCACACATTCCTCTTTAGCATAATTGGTAATGCACCTAGCTGTTAACTAGGATGATGATGGTTCGAATCCATCGGGAGGAGCATTGGGGCTATGGTTTAGCGGTAAAACGATTCGCTGTCTACGATTAGTCCGGGGTTCGACTCCCCGTAGTCCCGCAGATGAAAAGGAAATAAAAAAGTTTCCGAAGTAGTTAATCGAATGGGTTGATACCCCACGTTCATCGCAAGATGTTATAAAATCAAATGAACCACAAAAGAAAGAAAAATAAAAAAAGAAAAATTTTACGTATGATGAAAATGTATGGTGGGGGAAAAGGTGCAACCAAACAAAATAAAATTTATTACGGTTTAGATAAATATGGGGATTCTGGTGTAGTAGAAGCATAATGCTTTGTGAAAGCATCGGGTAGAGTGCAAATCTCTAGCTTCCCACAATTCTCTTTGTAGCTTAGTGGAAAAGCAGTGGACTTTTAATCCATCGACGGTAGTCCGATTCTACCCAGAGAGACAAGTTTTTTGAAAAAAGAATAGCGGGAGTTCCGGTGAACGTTTGGGTCTCATAAGCCCGATAGTGGAGCTCGACACTCCATCCCGCTACATTAGCCGGATTAGTTCAACGGTAGAACAGTTGATTTGTAATCTCCAGATTTGTGTTCGATTCACAAATTCGGCTCAATGCCTTAGTAGCCAAGTGGCAAAAGCATCCGTTTGCAAAACGGACAACGTGGGATTTTATCTAAAAAATAATTCTTCTGGAAAATCACACTACCTCAAACTTAGATTATTTAAAGATGGTATTAAGGAGAAGAAGTGTGAAAAGTGTAAATTAAGTGTATGGATGGGAGAAGAAATGGTTTTAGAATTAGACCACAAAAACGAAAACCATTTTGATAATAGGTTAAATAATTTAGAGGTTTTGTGCCCGAATTGCCACGCACAAAAAACAAGAAAAGCGAGATTGGCGAAAAAGAATACGCACTAGTTTTAGAAACTAGCGGGGGAAACCCCATACAGGTGCAATTCCTGTATCTCGCACAATAGTTATCCACAGTTTTATTAAGGTCAATTTTAGTAGTGTGCTATACTTTTTATATGACAAAAACTAAATTTAAGGTTGGTGATAGAGTTTTTAGAGAAAATTTTGGTAAGGGAAAAGTAGTAGAAGTAGAATTTGATTTAGCTTCTGACCTTAAACAAAATGTTCACGTTAAGTGGGATAAAAATAAAAAATTTATTGATAACTTAAATTTTGCTGAAAATTTAGAATTTCTTGGTAAGGAAAATTTTGATGAATTAAATCTTTCTTCACAAATAGTAGACAGAAAAGATTACCCAGTTTTCTCTGGAGTATTAAAATATTTTCCAGATGCTATTATGGAAGTTGCACACGTTTCTAAAATAGGTAACGACCAACATAATCCCGGAGAACCTTTACATTGGGATAGAAGTAAATCTACTGATGAGGGAGATGCACTAGCTAGACATTTAATAGATGCAGGAAAAATTGATACTGATGGCACAAGGCACACAGCAAAATTAGCTTGGAGAGCCCTAGCAATCCTACAGAAGGAAATTGAAAATGACAGAAAGTAAAAAAGATATTTTAAGAACATTTGTTAATAAATTTTGTTTAGAAGATAATTTATTTGACCTAATGATTGCTATGAAAGTAGCAGTAGAAATTTTAGAGGAAAATGAGTTTCCAATAAAAGGTTACTCACAGTTTAAATATAAAAATAAAAGATATGAAAAATAAATGCAAGTGTCAGTGTTTCGAGTGTTCAAATGAACTACATTGTGGAAGTATTAAATGTGGAGAAGAATATTTTTCTCCCACCAAAGCAGTAATGTGTAATAATGATTTTTGCCATAATAATAGACAAAGTGGAAGTAAGTTTTGTTCAGACTGTTCTTATAATTTTAATAAAAATAAATATGATAAAAGAACCAATTAAGTTTTATTTTGACATAGAAAATGAGCCACCAGTAGTTAGAACTTGGAGAAAATATCAACAAGATGTTATATGGAAAGAAAGAGATGGATATATTTGGTCTTTTTCTGGATGTTATAATGATGGAAAAATATTTCATTATTGTCTAGCTGATTTTCCTTTATATAAAAAGAACCCATGCAGTGATGAAGCTCTTGCTAAAAAACTATTTGAATGTTTCGAAAAAGCAGAAATTGTTATAGCTCATAATGGTAATGCTTTTGATATAAAACACGTAAATGCTTTATTTGCTAAATATAATTTAGGAGTTCCTTCACCTTATAAAAAAATTGATACTTTATTAGTCGCAAGAAATGAATTCTATTTCTGGTCTAATAGTCTAAATGATTTAGCAGAATATTTAGGTATAGGTGTAAAAGAAGAAACCGGAGGATATGGATTATGGAGAAAGGTTGAACAAGGAAGCAAGAAGTCAATCTCCTTAATGAAAAAATATAATAATCATGATGTTTGGCTACTTAGGGAAGTATATAAGAAATTAAGACCATATATGCACAATCACCCTAATGTTGGATTATTTATTGGAGAAAAAAGAGCCTGTAGAAATTGTGGTAGTTTAAAACTTCAAAAAAGAGGTATTTCAATGAGAATAAATGGTGCTAAGTGGCAAAAATTACAATGTCAAGGTTGCGGTAAATGGCAAGAAGCACCTAAAGAAGATGCACAAGTAAGATAATGCGTAAAAGAAAGATGGTAAAACTTTTAGCACGATGTAAATATTGTTCTCGTATAAAAGTCCTTTGCGATGACGATAAAGAATACTGGCAAGATAGCATCGTAGATTTTCCAACACTTCCAGAAGAATTATGTTACACACACCAAAAAAATGAGAAAACAAAGTAAACAACCAATCTCTTTAATTCAAAGAAAAATATGGGAAGAAATAAAAAGAATTATTAGAGCTCGTTATTTAAAACGTGGTTGTTCGGAAACGTGGACTTGTTATACTTGTGGAAGAAATTGTCGTGGTGTTAATTGTCATACCGGACATATGTTACCAAAAGCTAGTCTAGGAGCTTATTTAAAATATGATTTAAGACTTCTTAGAATTCAATGTTATAACTGTAATATAAATCTAGGAGGTAATGGTGCTATATTTATAGAAAAAATGCGTAAAATAGAGGGTGATGAATATGTAGACCAAATACTAAAAGATAGACAAAAGACAGTTAAGGCATATGATTTCTACGTTGAATTATTAGAAAAATATAAGAAAATTAATAAGTAATTATCAATTTAACCCATTGAATTAGGGATATGGTGGATATAATGAGGACTGGGAAGCACAACAATGCCAATGGTGTTGTGAAAAAAGATTATTATTAGAAAAGTTTGATACAGCTCGCAAGCTGGAAGAAGGAGAATAAATATATGTCAGGAGGTTCACACGATTATGCGTATTCAAAATTAAATGAAATTGCTGAAAGTTTCTATCCAACACCATCAGACCATTTAGAAGAAAGGAAAAAGGTTGCGAAAATACTTAAACTTGTAGCGGAAATTTGCCACGACATTGAATGGATAGACAGTGGCGATTATGGAAACGAAGACTGGAAAATAGTTGAAGAAAATCTCTTAAAAATTAACATAGAAGAATAAGGAGTTATGAACAACAAACACTATATAGCAAAAAACACACTAGGAGGTTCATTTTGCACAAAGTGTTTGAATTGGTCAAACATGCCCGATGGACTAAAAGATGATATTTGTGAAGCAACAAGGGCAGAAATAAAATCAAACAGAAAATTACTAAAAGCTAACAGAACCCCTTTATCAACCAATAACAAATAAGAGAATGACTGAAGAAACTAAAGAATGTGAAGGATGTCCAACGTGCGACCCATATAGTTATACAGCAGAAGTGGACTTAGCGTTCCTTGAAAATGTTAGAGGTGCTTTAACATCTTTAAGAGAAGAAGCCCCTAGATATTTTGCAATAGGTTGGTTAATTACTTGTGAAGAAAAAATTTCCCAAATAAGTAAAAAATGGGAAGACGATAAAAAAAGTAGAAGTCAATCAAAGCCAGTAGTTTAAGTTTGAGGTTCATTATCAATAGCAATAGGAAAGATAAAATATATGCAAAACACTTGTTGTGAAAAATGCAAAGGAAATGTGAACGGAATTATAATCTGCTTAAATTGTATGTGTTCTTGTCATGTGATGTTGTGTAGTGAACCCCAAGAAGTAGAAGACATGGACATGACTGTAAAAACACAATGTCAAGAATGTAAAACTACCTATACTGGTATAGGAGATAATGTTTGTCCCGCGTGCGAAGGAGAATTGCTTTTGATTGAAGAAATAACAAAAGACAACTGGGAAGCCTTCTACCCTGTTCCCCTAAAAGATGTGAAGACAGAAAAAGAAGGGTGTATGCACTTGACAATGGGTAAAAGAATGATAGAACATAATGGAATTTCACACCCAAGTGGAGAGACTACTTGTTTTGAATGTAATTTAACAATATCCCAAATTGTAGCCACCGCAGTTAAAAGAGCGAGAGAGGAGGAAAAGAAAGAAGATGTTAGATTTATTCTAAACATTTTAGCTGGAATTGATATAGCCGATAAAGAAACCAACAATAAAGGTGGTAGCACAAAAGCAATAAGAATGGCTTTACAAGCGAGATTTAGCGACATTTTATCACTACTTAAAGAGGAATAAGATATGAAGATACTATTCCTTGATATAGATGGAGTGTGTAACAAAAAAGATACATTCACAAAAGACCCAAAAGATTTTTTTCCAATAGACACATATATGGCTTTTCTAGTTGGAAAGATTAAACTTCACACAGGTTGTGAAGTTGTGTTATCATCATCTTGGAGACATTCTCCATATGGGGTTGATATAGTTCAAAGACGAATAGTTCCAATATTAGACACCACATCAGATTCAGAAGACGGTATTCGTGGGGAGGAGATACAGGAATGGTTAGACGAAAATCCGGAAGTAGAAAAATACGCAATTCTTGACGATGACGATGATATATTAGACGAACAAGAAGAAAACTTCTTCCAAACAGATTTTGAAACTGGATTAACTGATGAAACAGCTTTAAAAGTTATTAAACACTTAAATGAATAAAAAAATAATAGAATTTTTAAGAGAAAGTAATGCAATAGAAGGTGAAAGACAGGAATATTATAAATGGTTTAAGTAGACCAATTATGTTTACTTGCTTTCCAGTCTCTTAGGTCTGGGTGCTGTTTGATAAGTCTAATAGCAAACTCCGCATTATCATCCATATCTCTTAAATTTAAACCAAGTTTCTTGGCTTCTTTTAAGTGTGTAGAATTAATTTGGAATATTCCTATATCCCTAGTTCCGTTTGTGTTTTTAGGTTCTTCTTTTTGATTATAAGAACTTTCAAAATACATAATCCGTGAGATTATTTCTTGTGATATTCCAGTCTCATTTGATACCCTTTCTGCGATTCTAAGCACTTTACCAGTCGGAGGTATATAAATGTTCCTTTTTTGCTTTAAATGCGTTTTAGGAGCATCTGGGAGCTTAATTTCGCCTTCTACAAGGGGTCTATATGTCCAACTCGAACATAAAATAACTCCTATTAAGAGAAATGTTAAAATTTTAAGTTTCATAAGGAAAGTCCGTTGGGGGACAATGCCTTACACTATAGCGGTATTGGTGAAGAAGATTCTTAGAATTAAGTTTCCTACCGCACCACCAAGAATATCAAAAGGAATCCATGTTGATGGAAGAACCTTTACGAATTCTGGTAAAGCCAAAATGGCTACTAGAAAAACTACCACATTAAACCAAACAGTTTTACTTGAAAATATACTTTTCATAATTTTATTCGTTTACTGTTAATACCTTTATTATAGCACAAAACTAAAATTGGGGTGTGGAAAACTATCCATTTGTGGATAAAACAGCTACATTTTGAGGTAAAGTAGTTGAAATATCTACGTGGATATGAGCTGGACAGATTTCTATACGATTAAAACCTATAGATAACAGAGCCTTAATCATGGTTAATCGTGAAACACTATCAGAACAAGCTATATCTACTGCTTCTCCGGTTAAGTGTGCAGAGTTTGTGGCTCCACCAACTGCGGTATTTTC
>Ga0302292_1000247_pt1 | contig 37740 bp, 31 predicted proteins | sample III_Fen_N2_1_FD_194553 | JGI IMG/M metagenome (GOLD analysis project Ga0302292, IMG submission 194553) | Peat permafrost microbial communities from Stordalen Mire near Abisko, Sweden - III_Fen_N2_1 | ecosystem: Environmental > Terrestrial > Soil > Wetlands > Permafrost | place: Sweden: Abisko...
TTGCTAAAAAATGCATTTCAAAATCTAATGAATATTTTTAATCAAATATCTTCTTTCAATCGAATAGACCACTCTAGTCAATTATTGAATATAGATATAGCCTGAGTTTTTCAGCAGACCCTATTTAAATAGAATTTAATAACACTAAAAATTTCAGATTATGTATTACAGAAACATTTCAGACATGAATCAACTCATCCTGAAAAGGCTTAGTATTTTGCCTCGTGATTTTGATTTAATTGTTGGAATTCCAAGGAGTGGAATGTTGCCGGCAAACTTATTAGCTCTGTATCTCAGCAAACCATTTACCGATATACATTCTTTTGTCAATGGTCATATTTATAAATCCGGTGAACGTGGGCAATTTATCGATGTGACCTCTTTTAAAAAAATTCTAATAGTTGATGACAGCATAGCTTCCGGTTCTGCAATGCAAAAATCAAAAGATTTGATTAGGTCTGTACATCCAGATTTTGATATCAGTTTTTGTGCCATTTATGTAGTTCCGGGGAAAGAAAAAGCAGTGGATTATTATTTTGAACTAGTACCGTTACCCCGTTATTTTCAGTGGAATATTCTGCATCATACATCGTTGGGAAAAGCCTGTTTTGATATTGATGGAGTGCTTTGTGTTGATCCTGATAATGATCAGAATGATGACGGTCCAAAATACAGGGATTTTATTTTAAATGCCGCTCCACTGTATATCCCAAGCAGTAAAGTTGGAACACTTGTTACTTCGAGACTCGAAAAATATAGAAAAGAAACAGAGAAATGGCTTGAGAAAAACAATGTCAGATATGATAAACTGGTCATGCTGAATTTACCGGATATGAAAGCACGTCAAAAAGCAAACAATCATGCTGCTTTTAAAGCCGATACTTATAAGCATAATGAGTATATTCTGTTTTTTGAAAGTTCTATGAGTCAGGCACTTGAGATTAACAAAATAACAAAAAAACCGGTCTTATGTACCGAAAATTTCGAAATGATTTTCAATGCACAGTCGTTTGCTTACAATTTAAAAAGTGGAAAACATTTTCCATGGCTTAGAAGTTTCGCTCTAAAAATCCGAGATAAAATAAGAAAACAGAAAAAGATTTACAACTAAACTATCTTGAAATTTAAATATAAAACAGGGAATTATTATGAATATTCTTGAGATCATTTTTTGGATTCTGATAGGAATCATTTTTTATACTTATCTTGGCTATGGAATTGTTTTATTTTTAATGATAAAAATAAAACGTTTTTTCAACAGAAAAGAAACTGTTCAACTTAACGAAAAAGATTTACCTGAAGTAACATTGCTAATTGCGGCTTATAACGAGCAGGATTATGTAAAAGCGAAGGTTGAAAACACACTTCAATTAAACTATCCTGCCAAAAAGCTCCATCAGATTTGGGTTACGGATGGTTCAACTGATAAAACGCCGGATTTATTAGCTGCTTATCCTGAAATAGATGTGTTGCATAAACCTGAACGTAATGGTAAAATTGCAGCTATAAACCGTGGAATAAAGTTTGTAAAAACACCGATTGTTGTTTTTTCGGATGCGAATACACTATTGGGCAAAGAATCGATCATTAAAATTGCAGGAATGTTCAGTAATTTAAATACCGGTTGTGTGTCGGGAGAAAAGCGAATTATGAATGATGATAAAGAAGCTGCTTCGGCTGCCGGTGAAGGCATTTACTGGAAATATGAATCGAAACTTAAAAAGTGGGATGCAGAATTAAATTCTGCCGTAGGTGCAGCCGGAGAGCTTTTTGCAATTCGCACAGAACTATTCAACGAAGTAGAACCAGACACTTTGCTCGACGATTTTATCATTTCACTACGAGTGGCCATGAAAGGCTATAAAATTGATTATGACCCCGAAGCATATGCTATTGAAACTGCATCGGCGAATGTAAAAGAAGAACTGAAACGAAAAATACGAATTGCAGCCGGTGGCATTCAATCTGTGGTAAGGCTTTATCCATTGCTTAATATCTTCAAATACGGCATATTATCGTTTCAATACATTTCACATCGTGTTTTGCGTTGGACAATCACTCCGGTTGCGTTATTGTTAGTATTACTGATAAACATATTCCTGATTCCTATTTCAAACTTTTATATAGTAATAATTGCAATGCAGCTACTTTTCTATTTTTCTGCTTTCACAGGGTGGATACTTGAAAACAAAAGATTAAAAGTGAAAATATTTTTCATACCATACTATTTTTTTATAATGAATTATGCAGTATTTATGGGCTTTGGAAGGTATATATATAAAACTCAGAGCGTAAACTGGGAACGGGCAAAACGGACTTAAATCAACACAAATAATTATTAAAACAGAGTGCTATGAGTAGAATATTAATAACAGGCGGTGCTGGCTTTATTGGCTCACACCTTTGCGACAGACTTTTAAGTGAAGGTAATGAAGTGATTTGTTTGGATAACTTTTTTACAGGTCGAAGATTAAATATAAAGCATAATCTTTCTAATGGTAATTTTGAATTTGTCCGGCATGATGTTACTTCGCCCTACATGGCAGAAGTGGACGAAATTTACAACCTGGCTTGTCCTGCCTCGCCCATTCATTACCAGTATAACCCGATAAAAACAGTGAAGACATCAGTTATGGGTGCAATCAATATGCTCGGATTGGCAAAACGCGTAAAAGCTAAAATACTTCAGGCTTCAACCAGTGAAGTGTATGGGGATCCGAATATACACCCACAGACAGAGGAATATTGGGGAAATGTTAATCCAATTGGTAGCCGTTCGTGCTATGACGAAGGAAAGCGATGTGCTGAAACCCTGTTTATGGATTATCATCGTCAGAATGGAGTGAGAATAAAGATTATCAGGATATTCAATACTTACGGACCACGCATGAATCCAAACGATGGCCGGGTTGTTTCAAATTTCATTGTACAGGCATTACGCGGTCAGGACATTACTATTTTCGGAACCGGTAAACAAACACGAAGTTTCCAGTATGTTGATGACTTACTTGAAGGTATGATCCGCATGATGAATACACCTGACACAGTCATCGGACCAATAAATATCGGTAATCCGAATGAGTTCACCATGATTGAGTTAGCAACAAAAGTCATTAACATGATCGGTTCAAAATCAAAACTGATATTTCAACCTCTTCCTTCAGATGATCCAAAACAACGGCAACCAAACATTACGAAAGCTAAAGAATTTCTTGACAACTGGAATCCAAACATTCAACTTCAGGAAGGTTTAATCAAAACAATTAATTATTTTGAAGACGAGCTTAAATCAAGAAAATAAATAGATTAACAGTTTAAAGTTTGAAATATATTTAATTTTTAAAGATTAAAACTATGGAAGTTTTATACTCTGACAATCAGAATAATTTTAAGGAAAATCTCAAACAGATGGAGGTTTCAAATGAAGTTAAGTCTGTTTTGTTATTGATGACAAATGATAATACATTTTCAGTTGTGTTTTTGAATCCACTCCTTAAATCATTTACAAAACCAATTATTGGTGGAGTTTTTCATGAAATCATTTACAACAGCGAACAAAAAGGCAAGGGGGTTTTATTGGTTCCTTTGTCATTTAAATTAGAAACTGAAATTTTCAGCTTTGCAGACAGCAACCTGAATGTTTTTGAAAAATTAGATTCAGCATTCTCTACTAAATTAAATGATACTGGGGGTATTTTCATTTTTGTTGATGCATTTGTGCCACGAAAAAGTACATTTATTGAAGACTTGTTTAATTTTTTTGGTTTTAAATACTCGTTTTTTGGTGCAGGTTGTGGTTCTGATTCTTTTGTTTCATTTCCATGCATAATACACAATTCGGGTGTTTTTGAAAATGCTGCTGCTTTAGGTTATACTAAAGAGCACATTTCATTGGGTGTAGCCCATGGGTGGACTTCCGTTTCAGAGCCATTGAAAGTAACCGAATCGGATAAGAATAAAATTTTGTCTATAAATTGGGAACCTGCCTATGATGTGTATAAAAAAATTGTTGAAAACCATTCAGGCTTAGTATTTTACAACAACAATTTTTCTGAAATTGCAAAATGTTATCCTATAGGCTTGATAAAAATTGATGGCGAACAGGTAATTCGTGATCCATATACTACTCTGGATGGAGCATTATATTGCCTGGACAATGTTGATTCTGGACAGTATATCACTGTAATGAATGGAAATGCTGCCTCCTTGATAGAAGGTGCTGCAAAAGCAGCTGAGAAATGCGAAACTGGTAATAAAGACAAAGATATTATTTCAGAGTTTACTTTTTGTGTGGATTGTTTTTCTAGGGTCAATTTTTTAGAAAAAAATTATTCCAAAGAATTAAAAGCTATTGAAGGAAATAAACCTGTGTATGGAGTGGTTTCTTTTGGTGAAATTGCGAATGCAGGTGATTCTTTCTTAGAAATATATAACAAAACAATAATAGTAGCCGGATGGAAACACAACTTTTAAAATCTGAAATTTTATTAGAACTGATATTTTGTGCCGAAAATAAAGAAAGAGAGGATGAAATTATTGATAAGGTTTTGCATGCTTATTTGCGAAAACTTAATTGTTTTATGGTCTGTATTTTAAAGAAAAGTGACTCTCATTTTATCGAAAAACAATTGCTACCATTCACTTTTAAAAAAGATCCTGCCTGGCAGTTTATAAAAGACTACATTAAAGAATCTGAAAACAGAAACAATAAAGAATTATTCGAAGTGCTTCATGAAGACTTCTATTATTACATTTATCATTTGACAAATTACGGTTATCTAATAATTGGAAGAAAATACTTTTTTGATAATATTTTCATAAACGAATTTCGTCTGGTAGTTAACTTATTGAGCAAAAAACTTTCACAATCCATAGAAGATGAACGTAGACAACAAGCTGAGAAAAAACTTGTTGATGAACGGAGATTATTGAGAACCATTATTGACAATATTCCCATAAATATATACACCAAGGATTTAGAGTACCGTAAAACGCTGGCTAATGCATCAGAAGTTAAACATTTAGGTAAAAGTACTGAGTCCGAGGTGACCGGTAAAACTGATAGTGAACTTTACGGAAAGATTATTGGGAAAAACACCCTTATAGAGGATAAAAAAGTGTTGATTGATGGAGAATCAATACTGGCTGAAGAAAGATATGTTACCAACGACCGCTGGGCATTGGTTTCAAAACTACCGATAAAAGAGGAAGATGGTTCCATAACCGGAATGGTAGGTATAAGTGTCGACTTTACCGAACAAAAGAAGTCAAAGGATCAGACATTATTATTTTTGAATTTATTGGATAATTCATCGGATGCTGTGCAGGTTACACTTGAATCCGGTCAACTTTTTTATGTCAATAGAACAGCCAGTGAACGATTGGGAATTGACCCAAAAAATGCACAAAAATATAAAATAACTGATTATGTAAATAATTTCAAAACTTTAGATTCCTGGAAAAAACATGTTGATGAATTAAAAAAATGTGATATCATTACAACAGAAGGAATTAATATAAACCAAAAAACAGGAAACAAATTTCCAGTAGAGGTACAGGTTAAATATGTTGTTATAAATAGTACCGGCTATATTATTGCCAATTCCCGTGATATTTCGGATCGCAAATTGGCCAACGAAGCTTTAAAGGAAAGTGAAACCCGTTTTAGACATATGGCAGACAGCTCTCCTGTATTGATCTGGACGGCCGGTCTGAACACATTATGCGACTATTTCAATCAAACATGGCTCGATTTTACTGGCCGTACAATAGAACAGGAAATGGGCAATGGTTGGTCCGTAAGTGTTCATCCGGATGACTTGCAGCATTGCATCAATACTTATATTGATTCGTTCAATGCACGGATAAGATTCAGCATGGAATACCGACTGAAACATGCCGATGGACAGTATCATTGGCTACTGGATATTGGTAATCCCCGTTTCACTCCTGAGGGTTTGTTTATAGGTTACATTGGTTCGTGCGTGGATATCACAGAAATCAAGAATATTGAAAAAACACTACGTTACCAGACTATGGCATTAGATCAAAGTCCGGTAAGTATTGTTATGACCAACCTTAATGGAGATATTGAGTACGCTAATCCCAAAGCATGCGAAACTACCGGATATTCATTAGAAGAACTTCTGGGACAAAACCCACGTGTATTAAAATCAGGAGATACTCCCTCAATTGAATATCGACTTCTTTGGGATTCTATAACTCAGAATAAAACCTGGAAGGGAACTTTTCATAATAAACGGAAAAATGGTGAGTTTTATTGGGAATCCGCCGAAGTTGCACCAATACAGGATGCTCATGGAACCACAACAAGTTACCTGGCAATAAAAGAAGATATAACAGAGCGTAAAAAGCTTGAAGATGCATTACGCGAAAACGAAGAAAAGTACAGGATTATCTTTTCACAAAATCCACAACCCATGTGGATATACGATATGGAGACACTCAATTTTTTGGAGGTAAATCAAGCTGCAATAGATCATTACGGATATTCGAAAGAAGAATTTTTGTCCATGACACTTAAAGATATCAGATCAGCAGAAGATTTGAATGAATTTTACAATTCAGTGGAAAGAGCCAAATCAAGTGAAAGTACGGTAGAAGAATCAAGACATATCAAGAAAAACGGGCAAGTCATTGACTTGGAAATTACTTCGCAATCTATTCATTTTAAAGGAAAAAAGGCACGCCACGTATTATTAAATGATGTAACCAAGCGAAAACAGAATGAAATAAAACTTCAACAAAGTGAGTTAAAGTATAGACAAATAACAGAAAATATTTCAGATGTAGTATGGACAACTGATTTGCAAATCAATACGCTATTTATGAGCCCTTCGGTTGAAAAAATGGTCGGTGAACCGGTTGATAAATATATAAAAAGGCCATTAAGCGAAAAATTTACTGAAAAATCCCTAGAGAAAATGCAATATCTTTTCGCTTTAGAATTAGAAAAAGAGAAGGATCTTCGTTTTGAAAAGAGCAGAACACTTACGCTTGAAGTGGAACATTTTCGAGCAGATAAAAGCATATTCTGGGCCGAAATGAATATTTCTATTCTAAGAGATGAAAATGGAATTCCTAATGGAATGCAGGGAGTCACTCGTGATATTTCCCAACGGAAAAAAGCAGAAATTGAGTTGCGGAAAAGTGAAGAGCGCAAAGCTTCGCTTATTGCAAGTATGAGTGATATTGTTTTTGTACATGACAAAAATCTAATTATGAGCGAACTACATGTTCCTGTTGGTTTCAACAGGACATTAAATCTCGAGCCATATCTGGGTAAAACATTTGATGCCATTACCCTACCTCTTCATGCGAAAAGGCAAATAAAGAATGCATTAGTTTCATGTTTAACCAATCATACTTCCAATAAAATTGAATTCCATTTGGGCATGTCTTCAGAACGTAAATGGTTTGAACTTCACGCAACTGTACTTACACAGTTTGGAGAACAAAGTGGTGTAACTACTTTAATACGGGATATTACAGACCGTAAACTTGCAGAAGAGACAATCCGCCAACAGTTAAAATTACAGGATATCTTAATCCGGATTTCAATGATTTACATCAATATAAATCTGGAGAAAGTTGAAGAAGCTATTCAAAATTCGTTGAAAGAACTGGCTGAATTTGTAGGAGCTGATCGGGCATATATTTTTGATTATGATCTGGCTGAAAACTCCGCGACAAATACTTATGAATGGTGCTCAGAAGGAATAACACCTGAAATCGATTTATTGAAAAAGATACCTTTAGAAGAGCTGCCTTATTTCTATGGAAAACACAAAAAAGGGGAAGAACTTTGTATAAACGATGTTTACCAATTAACAGATGAAAGTTCCGGCAGTTTGAGAGCTGGTTTAGAAGTACAAGGTATAAAAAGTCTTATATCCATACCCATGATGACTTCGGATAAATTAATTGGATTTGTGGGTTTTGATTCTATGAAACAGAAACATTTTTATACTGACAAAGAAAAAAAATTGTTGGAAGTTTTCTCTCAAATGCTTGTAAATATAACAGAAAGAAAAAGAAGCGAATCTTTATTAGTGATTCAGGAAGAAAAATACCGGAATATCATTTCGAATATGAATCTGGGAATAATTGAGGTGGATAAAGATGAGAATATCCTTTATGCAAACCAAAGTTTTAGTACGATATCAGGTTATAGCATTGATGAGTTATTATCCATGAATACCAATGTGTTTCTACAATCAACAAATGAAAACAAAATATTGTCTGATAAACGTAAAATCAGAGAAAAAGGAATATCTGACAGTTATGAACTTGGGGTAAAAAACAAATTGGGTGAACAACGTTGGTGGCTTATTAGCGGTGCACCAAATTTTAATGACAATAATGAATTAAAGGGAACTATAGGCATTCATCTCGATATAACAGAGCAAAAAATGCTTGAAAAAGAACTTGAAAAAGCTGTAAAGAAAGCTGAACAAGCTACCAAAGCTCAGGAAATGTTTCTGGCCAATATGAGTCACGAAATTCGCACACCTCTGAATGTAATTACCGGTATGGTCCGCGAATTAAACAAGGAAAACCTCACTAACCGACAAAGGGAATACGTGAAACATTCTGAAACTTCGACATTGCATTTATTGACAATAGTCAATAACATATTGGATATGTCGAAAATTCAAGCTGGTGAATTTGCTCTCGATGTGAAAAACTTCAGCATGGCTTCGGTTGCTACAGATGTATATAGCATACTACATTCAAGGGCTGGTGATAAAAAACTAGATTTTAGACTGAATATTTCCAAAAACATTGAACATGCACTTATAGGTGACCCCGGGCGATTGAGACAAATTTTAATTAACTTATTAGGGAATTCAATTAAATTTACTGACGTCGGTCATGTTGATTTAAATATACAGGTTGTTAATACAAATAATTCTTTTCAACGAATACTTTTTGAAGTCGTTGACTCAGGCATAGGCATGTGTGAGGAATTCATCAGTAAACTATTTGATAAATTCTCACAGGAAGAAGCCTCATCCAACAGGCGTTTAGAAGGATCAGGATTAGGTATGAGTATTACCAGAGAACTGGTACAGTTGATGAATGGAAGTATTGAAGTTAAAAGTCAGAAAGGAATTGGAACTCATATACGTTTTGAACTGAACTTTCCTGTTGGCGATGAATCAAAATTAGTAATTAAAACAAATAAAATCAGTAAAAACAGCTTTGAGGACGTAAAGATTTTATTGGTAGAAGACAATGAAATGAATCGTTTTATTGCCATTCAAAGCCTAAAGAGAACCGGATGTGTAATCACGGAAGCTATAAACGGACTTGAGGCTATTGAAAAGCTAAAGGAAGATACTTTCGATATTATCTTAATGGATATTCAAATGCCTAAAATGAATGGAATTGATGCAACGAAATTTATCAGGACAGAGTTAAATAATGAAATACCAATTATAGCACTAACTGCGAATGCATTTAAAAATGATATTGATTTATATTTATCTATTGGAATGACAGATTACCTGATAAAACCGTACAAAGAAGAGGACCTGTATCGGATTATTGATAAATTCGTAAAAAAGAAAGTTTCAATAGTAAAACTTTATGATGTAGGGCTATTGGTTCAAATAAGTCATGGCGATACTACATTTGTTTCTACCATGTTGAATTTATTTGTAAAGTTGGCGAATGAAACTATTGAAAAATTTGTTGAAGCGCAGATAAATCATGATTTAGATTCGATTCATAAGATTGCACACAAAATAAAGCCCAGCATAGACAATCTACAAATTGTAAAAATAGCAGAACCAATCCGACAATTGGAGAAGTATAATCTTGTTGAGAATTCAGAATCTGCTTTGAGTGATTTAATTAATGACGTGATAAAAGTTTTGGAAAATGTTATTGCTGATATAAGTCAATCTTAAATTATTTACAAAGACTGACGCGGTTGCTCGCTACAACTGTGTCAGCCTTTTTTATATCCCGTTACTTAATCTAAATATTTCATTCAACTTATTGTTTGAGGGTTGTCCTTATATCTTATGAAAATAGCGGGAACCAATGAATTGATTTAATTTATCATTGGAATATTTGAATTTATTGAATCCTGTATTATCAATGAATTCACACAAGTCTCTAAAAAAAAAGAAAGGAAAAGCAGATTGCAGTTCCTTTCATTCTTATAGATATATGACCATTCCGGTCAGATTATTCTCACAATTCTATCTTCCTTTTATAATTCTAAAGAGGATGGATATAATGGCTAACACCAGAAGAATATGAATGATACCCCCGGCACTGTAAGCAAAAAATCCAATCGCCCAAAAAATAAAAAGTAGAAGTGCTATTAAATAAAGTATATTGCTCATATTCGTAAATTTTCAACGTAGGTTTATAATAGTGGATAATATAAATATTAAATCTATTTATTCTTTTATTAATTAAATGATGCAGACAAATAGAAATTTATAACTGCATTATTTGCATCAGGAAACGTATATGTCGAATTTAAAAAGGTTTTAGTCTTACCAACCTTCGTCAATCCGTAATTATAACGGGCACCCATGGTGAATGAGCCGACATCTAATCCTGCCCCAATAACAGCTCCGGCATCAATACGGTTATAATCGTTTACATCCAGGTTTTGTTCAAAGTTGAACAGATTTACATTAGCCTGATTTTTAACTTTCCCATCAATCAGATAAGCTACATACGGACCAAACTGGATATTAAGCAAGTTAGTCACCTGAACGACACAGAGAACAGGAACTTCCAGATAGGTCAGATTAAATTTGGCAGTACCATCAACAAACAGATTGTTATAGGTCACTGAAGCCCCTTTGGTCGTCACAGATAATTCAGGTTGTATGGCGAGAAAGTTTGTGACCGGTAATTTATTAAAGACTCCAAGATTAAAACCTGTTAGCATATCCGAACTTTTTGCATCGGAAGTATAAAGATTTGAAAGGTTTAAACCTCCCCGAACACCAAATTGCATTGTTTTTTTGTCCTGAGCATGACAAGGCGAAAGGATCATACTCAAAAGTAAAAATGAAACTAAAAGTAGATTAAATGGCTTTTTCATATTTTTGTGTTTTAAAAATGTAGATCAAATAATTTATGTACAAAGATACTATTCTTTACATCCTATAAGTTTACATAATTTATGGAAATAGTTACATAATTCACACATCCGCCTTTTTGAATCCTTTATTCAAGGACATAAAAAAAGCAGGCAAATTTGCCTGCTTTTTTTAGAAGAGAAATTCTACTTCTTTATATGTTCATCGGTTAAGCTTTTCAAAGTCTTACCCAGTTGATTGATGTCACGGTTAAAATCACTTTTAAATTTACCCCAATCGGTATGGGTTTTTTCATAATTACCTATCCTGGTTTTAAGATTTTGATTTTTCAATTGAAGCGAATCAATTCTGCGGGCATACACTTCATCGAGGGCTGAACCGGGTTTGTTCATTTTCAATTTAAGTTTTGCGATACCCACTTCGTTATTCTTTATTTTTAATTCGGATTCCAGTTTAAATGTTTTGAATTCTTCTTCTGAAGCAACTTTCTGTGTCACTTTATTTTCATTATTCTGAGCCGTATTTAAATTTTCAAGTGCCGTTTGAGTTTTATTCCGGGCATCTTCTTTCTTTTGATCATTGGACATGCAACTGTTTAGCAGAACCAATGCAAGAAGCAAACCTATAGCTTTTAATCTGTTCATAAATATTAAGTATTAACTTTGGTTGTTGAATTTAATTTTGGGAATAAAGAATATGATTAAAAAATTTCAGAAAGAATTTTTTAAAATTAAATGGATGATATAATATCACGTAACTCTTCTTTTGTCTTACTGAGCTTGATTTCAAGTCGTCCAAACATTTCTTCTTTGGTACCTTCAGCAAACATTAAATCGTTGTCGGTTAAAGCAGCAAATTTTTGTTTCAGTATACCTTTCTGTTCGTCCCAATTTCCTTTTATTTCGGTAGAGTTCATAATGTCATGAATTAAAAAATGAATAAATTTTCACTACACAAAGATGGCAATATTCTCAATATTTTGATTTACACAATTTTTGAAAAGACTTACATTATTCACACATATTTAACAGATAATTAAAATATTGGTTATAGAAACACATGAATTTATTGTATGCATTCAAAATAGTTTTTATATAAAAAACGTTCTGTTGAATTGCAGGACGTTTTTACTCAAAAGGACACATTCAGTTTTTATTGTTGCGATATAAGTTTACCGGATTGTATAATTTTGTTTTTATCTGTCAGTTTATAGAAATAAACCCCGGTCTTTAGACGGCTCGTATCAAGGGTAATAACTTGTTTGGATACTTTAGAATTCATCACCTCTACTCCCGATGCATTGTAAATTCGGAAATCACAATTCATATATTTTGAATCATTCTTTAGATTAATGGTTGTGAATGTTCCAAACGGATTAGGAGCCACTGTAAGTTCAAAAACCGGGTTTTGGGTGTCTAAATTATCAATGGCAGTACTAACTCCACTATATGGATTAACGACAGTTGAAGAAGTAACCGAGATAGAACCATCGGTCGTAAAAGCGGCACCATCGAGCAAACAGCCCGGCTTCATAACTATCGCACCATTATTTACAACCACCATGCCTCTGAATACACTATTCTCATTCAAAGTGATGGCACCTTCAATCTTCCAGAATATATTTTTCGGGGTTGCACCATTCATTAAAATGACTCTTGAGTTAGCAGCTGTTGTGAGAGCGCCATGTATCTGAATAACAAATACAGCATTCGGATCACCAATTCCATTCAAATAGAGAGTATCAGTAAGCATCGTAGCTGCATTAAAATGATAGACCTGAGGTGTCAGGATCATATTATGTCCAAACTGATCGGAATTAAGTAATTCCACATTGGGCACCATTAAATTAAGCGAATTATAAAGAGTAAGCAAATCACCCGAACACATATTCGTTGCACCGTCAGGAATGGAATGAATGATGCCTTTCACATGTAAGGCATCAAAACCGGTAGTCTGACCTACATTTGTACCCAAATCACCAGTAATAAATGTAATACCTGAATTGGATACTGAGCCATTTGTAGAATACAAGGCATAATTTGTTGTTAAACCCATAGGAGGTATCGTTGCATGGGTCATTTCGCCGGACAACGAAGATTTGTTTGCAACATCATAAATACGACTATAACTTTTCACCGGTTGATAAAACAGGGCTATGACAGTGATCAGAGTAATTAATTTTGTTTTCATATGACTAATTATGTTTAAGTATGTATTAATAAATAAACCATCAAAACATACAAAAGTATGTAACTTTAAAAGGCAATTTGTTACATAAAAAAGTAAATAATTTGCAATATTCACACATTACATAAATAAACATATAAAAACAAAAAAAGCCCACTACAAAAATGTAATGGGCCTGATAGTATCTGATAATCTTATTGTTGAGAAATCAGTTTGCCTGATTGAATAAGTTTACCGTTAGAAGTCACCTTGTAGAAATATATTCCTGAACGAAGGTTACTGGTTTTTAGTGTTGTTACCTGACTGGTAACCGGTTTATTGATAACCATTTTTCCTAATACATTGAATATGCTTAACTCATAGTTAATGGTTGAAGAAGCATCATTTAGACGAATGGTTGTAAATGTCTTAAAAGGATTTGGAGCAAATGTGATCATTTTATTTTCAGCATTCGTAGAAACGTTACCGATTTCTGTAATGACACAAGCTGCAGGCATTGTAGCTGTTATAGAAGCTGTGGAAAGTGCACCGGTAGTTAGCAATGCTTTGCCGTTCAGGACTACCCCTGTGTTGATTGCACCAAATGCACCGTTATTACAGATAATCGTACCACAGAAAACGGAATAGTTGTTTATGTTGACTGCTCCTTCAATCTTCCAGTACACATTTTTAGCCTGAGCCCCATTGATCAAAATAACTTTTGAATAAGTACTGGTCGTTAAAGCGCCATTAATTTTAATCACAAAAACAGCATTTGGATTTCCCTGTGCATTGAGGTACAAGGTATCGGTAAATGTACAGGCGGCTTTCATAATGTACATATGGGGAGTCAGTACCAGAGATCGCCCAAATTGTACAGGATAAATCAATTCAATATCATCAGGCAATGTGTTCAGATAATTGTAAGCACTTAATAAATCGGTTGAAGCTTGCGAAGTAATTCCATCAGGAATAGGATGTACACTACCGGTTACTAAAAGTGGATCAAAGCCGTTGACCGAACCTACATTGGTTCCAATACTACCCAGTATGGTTGATATGCCTGTATTTTCGACAGGGCCGTTTGAAGTAAATAAGGTGAAACAAGCTACAGATTTAAGATCGGGAGCAATCGGACCTGTAAGATAAGGGCTGGCACATCCGGTAGGATTATAAGCGAGTGTTCCGTCCACAGTAATTGCTCCGGCAGTAGAGAGTACACGTCCTTCAATGGTGTCACGTGTTGTGGTTATAATAGCCGAGTTGTTTGCAATAAGTGTACCCCTCAGAAAAGTACCCGGAGCCAGACTGACTAATCCTTCTACTTTCCAGTAGACATTACAGGCCAGAGCACCATTCTTTAAAATGACTTTAGATTCGGCACTTGTTGAAAAAGAACCATTTATCTGGAAAATAAAGACGGCATTCGGATCATTCTTAGCATCCAATGTCAGGTTTGAATTTAAAGTAGATGCACTTGGTATTGAATAAACGCCTGGTTTAAGAATAACACCATTTCCCAGTAGAGGGGCTATAAAGTCTGTAGGAACAGCACTTTCCAATTGATTATAGGCAATCAGTAAATCAGCAGCACACGCTGCACTGGCGCCATCTCTATCATGCATAATACCATTTACGTTACCAAAACCGGTACTTGAACCATTATTGGTACCAACGTTGCCGGTGAGTTGAGAGATACCGGTGTTGCTTACTGAACCGTTCGTTGAGAATAGGACAAAATTGGCAGCAGTACCTAAATTAATTGACTGACCAAAATTGGCATTTGGCATTAAAAACAGCAAGACTGCTGTTAATGAAATAAGTAATTTTGTTTTCATTGAGATTTATTTTACAATGTGAGAATATTTTCACATCGTTACAAAGGTAAATGTATTTTTTTTTCAATACTTACACAACTATAGTTATAAGTTGCATAATTCACAGGTTTAGAAAAGACTACATAGTTCAAGCAATAGGATATCACTTTTGAAAAGTATTAAGTCAATCCTTATACATACTCGAATATCAATCGAAGAATAATTCTTAACCATAAAATCTGATACATTGTTTAACTTTATAAAAGTCAATATTTACCAACATAAATTATCAATAAATAAAAAAAACCACTACTTAAAGGCAGTGGGTTTATTAAATGATATAAACAATTTATTGTTGAGAAATCAGTTTGCCTGATTGTATTGTTTTGTTATTTTCAATAATCTGATAGAAATAAATTCCCGAATGAAGATCAGCCGTTTTTAGAATAGTTGATTGTTGTGATACTGGAGTATTTATTACTTCTTTACCCATAGTATCAAAAATTCTCAATCTATAATTGTTAGTTTTAGAAGCATCGTTCAATGTTACAGATACAAATGATTTAAATGGATTTGGAGCTATAACAAGTACATTATTATTTTCAGCATTTACAGAACCAATTCCACTGATCACATCAGTTGGATTATGAACTGTGATAGCACTACATGCAAAACTGCCATTGGTAGTCAGCACTCTTCCATAAAGTGTCACTCCGGTATTAATCTGAACGGCACCATTGTTGCAAATGATTGTTCCGCATATCACCGAATAATCATTTAAACTCACTGCACCGTCGACTTTCCAGTATACATTTTTTGCTTGGGCGCCGTTGATTAATAACACTTTTGCATGAGTGCCGGTTGCGAATGCTCCGGTTACCTGGATAACAAAAACAGCATCAGCATTTCCTTGTGCATTCAGATAAAGTGTATCGGAAAGAACAGTTGAACCTTTCAGTACATAGGTATGAGGAGTAAGAACCAGTTTATTACCCAACTGTGCCGGATAAAGAAGTTCAATATCGGAAGCAAGCAGATTCAGTGAAGAATAGACATTAAGCAAATCAGCTGCACATGAAGCAGTTGAACCATCAGCCGGGGCATGTATGACGCCGGTTACTGTTAAAGCATTGAATCCTGTAGTCAGGCCAAGGTTACTTCCTACATCTCCTTTGATAGTGGAGACACCACTGTTTGTCATTGTACCCTGGGCTGTAAACAGCGCATAATTTGCTATAGTAGCCAGTGTTGGAGCTGTTGGTCCGGTAAGAAAAGGACTACCACCAACAATTGGTGTATAAGCTAAAACCTTGGTGACATTCACAGCACCGGAGATAGCCAGTGCCCGACCTTCGAGAGATGATCCCGAGTTAATAGAAATTGCTGCATTATTCGCAATAACAGTTCCTTTCATAGAAGTTCCTGAAGCCAGGCTAACCAAACCTTCCACAATCCAGAACACATTAGATGCCTGTGTTCCATTTATAAGTTTTACACTTGAGTTGACATTGGTAGAAAAAGTTCCACCAATTTTAAAAATAAATACTGCATTGGGATCATTTTTCGCGTCCAGTGCCAGATCTAAGTCCAGTGTTGAATTACCGGCAATGGCATAAACTCCCGGAACTAATGTTGTACCATTTCCAAGAAGAGGGGCGTGTGATAAGTTTGATACAGTACTTTTCAATTGATTATATGCAAGTTGTAAATCGGAAGCACATTTTGCTGTTGCAACATTACTGCTGTGCATGATGCCGTTGACATTGCCGAATCCAGTGCTTGAACCGGAGTTAGAACCTACATTGCCGGTAAGTTGCGAACTACCTGTATTACCAACTGCTCCAACTGTCGTAAAAAGAACAAAATCAGCAGCGGTACCCAAATTGATATCCTGTCCAAAATTTGCATTAGGCATTAAAAACAGAAAAGCTGCAGTTAATGTAAGAAGTAATTTTATTTTCATTATGATTTATTTTACAATGTGAGAGTATTTTCACATCACGACAAAGGTACTCGTCCTTTTCAAGGATAATATTACATAACTCTTGGAAATTGTTGCATAATTCACACGTTAAGACTAGGAATGAGAAATGAGGAACGAGGAATGAAAGTAGAAAGGTAAGAGGTAAGAAAATACAAATTTGTATGATTCGTACTTAATTCGTTTTATTCGTATTTTTCCTATCCTTTTTATATTCCTTTCGGGGATTTTCGTTATTTAGTTTATTCATTTTTCGGTAGGCTTTTAGTAATGATGCCGGCAATTCTCCTTTATACGATATTTTATAGAAGGAAAATCCATTGAAAGGAATTACATTTTCGGAGTGTGTGAATCTGACCTGTTTCTCTACTCCTTTCTTTCTGAAACTGTTCATAAAAGAATTTTCACGTGCTTTATTCATCAGTTCTAATTTTCCATCTATTCTTTTAGAACCTAGCAGCAACTCACTTTTTTCCTGTACAGTATATATCAAAGGATCTTTTGTTTGCCTATCTAAATAACGTAAAAAAAGTCTATCCTTGACGGACATATACTCTACCCGGGTAGAATCATTACTATTAAAAAGTGTGTTGCTTTTATGATGGGAAGCCAGAAAGTACTTTTTCTTTGCTTCAAAAAGCAGAATATACTCTTTTTCTTTTCGCATATAAAGTTGAGGGTGAACTTCGATGGAGGCTTCTGGGTTTTTTGCAAGAAAGTGAGCTATCTTTTTTAAAAACTGCTCTTGATTTTTATCGATAATGCCTGTATGCATTTCCCAATTCAGTGAAAGTGATTTCTCTATTTCAGCTTCAACGTTTCTTACCATAATCCGATAAGGAGTTGTTGCCGGTTTAGCCACAATATTTTCGAGTGAATTCCATATAATATCTTTCAAATGCAATTTTGGGCTCTTCAGGTTGCCGGTTATCGGAACCTGATAATCTATCACATTTCCCCGATCGCGAACAATGGCCATAACGAGCCACATAGGGAGCCATTTTGTATCCTTATTACTGATACGTCCTGTTACCCGCGGATCGATAATTTGGAGGTGGTTTTTACTCTGTATAGTGCTTTTTCGTACATGCCATGCACCATTTAGCTCAATAATTCCCCTGTTCAACGGATAAGAAGTCAGGGATATCAGGTATGGATTAAATAATGCGGCCGATACATGTTGAAAATGGTAATTTAAATCAAAATTGCCACTATCTTTTGGATTAATACTTAACCCGATCTTTATACTTCCTGAAGGTTTGATGTTACTGCTGAAACTCACAGTTACCCTATCCAGGTTTTTATCAATTGAATCGGAGATTACAGTAATCGGAGTCATTTCACCTTCAAACTTTTCGTTCAATGAAAAATCATTGTAGATAAAATGGCCGTTGTAAAGTGCTAATCGGTTAATTTTATAATTACTGTGAAAGAAATTCTTAGAAAGCAAGGCGATGTAATTTCCAATTGTTGTTAAAAGATTAAATGTAGACGAATTTGCATCCATACCCGAATGGTTTCTACCTTTCTTCACAAACATTTTACGAATGTTATCAAGCTCATCATACCGTTCGTATTTGAAATACGGATGTGTGAGCGATACTGAATCGAAAAGATATTTATTGTCTTTTGGACTCAGTTGAAATACGGATAATTGTAATTTCTCGAACGAACCGATATCAACCTTTGAATTTTTACCAAAATGGAATTTATTGATCGCAATCATACCGGTAAAAGTTACGTCGTTGGCATCCTTAAAATTTCCCTTTGCTTTCAGATTAGCTTCCAGGTTTGCCGAAAAGGTACCATAGTTCTTTGAATCCTTGATGTATGGTTCCAATACTTTTAAGTCGAACGAATGAACAATGACATATAAACGATAATTCAGATTCTTTACATTCATAGAAAAATTACCTTTCAGATCCCCTTTGCGGGTTCCTGACAGAAAAGAATATTTCACATCAATAGAATCAGAATTCCAACGTTTTCCGGGACAATCGATATCAAGATTTTTAATATAGTAATTAATCGGAACTGATCGTTCACGGTAATGAATAATTCCGTTTCTTATTTTTATTCCAAGTATATTTACATGAATGCCGGAGGGTTTATGGTTTGATTTCTTCGGAGTAAATTTAAGTATAATGTCATTAAAATTAAACTTTCTCTTGTTTTCATCCACCATTATGATTGGCTCAACCAGAGTTACAGTTGAAATCTCTATTGTTTTGAAAAGTAATTTATGGATTGAAATGTCGACGTTTGCTCTTTTAGCAGTAATAAAAAGGCTGTCACTTTTATATTCATAAATTTTCAGGTTGCTGCAATGAAAGTATCCGGTAAACGGATTAACATATACCCGGTCTATCGTTATTTTACGACCAGTGAGTTGTTCATCATATTTTTCTATTAAATGTGCGGCGATCGGTGAAATCAATAAAATGATGCATACACCTATGATCAGTATGATACCCAAAATGATGGAACTGGTTTTTATGAGTTTATGCTTTCTATTCATGGATTGTCGTGCTTCTTTATAAAATAATTCAATTTACAAAGATTGAAATTTTTACAAACAGATTTATTACAAAATTTCCATAAAATGTTACATGATTCACAGATATAGGGTAGTTGGTAGTTGTTGAAACTTACTTCCTCATCTCTCACTCCTCTCTCCTCCCTCCTGTGTCAACACATATCAGCACCGGGTTTACCAATTTTAGCCAAACCACCTTCCGAAGTTTCTTTGTAAAGACTCGGAATATCTTTTCCGGTTAAACGCATTGTTTCTACCACTTTATCAAAGCTGATGATATGTTTACCATCCGAAAGCATAGATGCCAGGTTAGCATCCAAAGCCCGCAATGCCCCAAATGAATTACGTTCGATGCACGGGATTTGAACCAATCCACAAACCGGATCGCAGGTTAATCCCAAATGATGTTCCAACCCCATTTCAGCAGCATATTCTATTTGTTGGGGGCTTCCGCCGAAAACCTGATTCGAAGCAGCAGCCGTCATAGCACAGGCTGAACCTATTTCACCCTGACAGCCCACCTCTGCACCCGAAATTGAAGCATTTATTTTAATCACGTTTCCAAATAAACCGGCAGTAGCCAATGCCTGGAGTATATTTTTATCTGAGAATTCGTGATAGTTTTTCAAATGATACAATATGGCAGGCAATACTCCCGCCGAACCGCATGTTGGAGCAGTAACCACTTTAGCACCACTTGCATTTTGTTCGGCAACAGCTAGAGCATATGCCATTATCAGGCATCGATTCTGGAGGCTTGTCTTATAACTTTTAGCTTTTACCCAATAAGAGGCTGCCTTGCGTCTTAAATTCAGTTCTCCGGGCAATACACCGTCATTATCCAGTCCTTCCACGACCGACATTTGCATTGTTTTCCATACTTCGTTCAGGTAATCCCATAAATCAGTTTCTTCATGATCCTGCACGTATTCCCAGTAGGTTTTTCCACGCTTTTCTACCCATGGCATTATTTCGGAAAGAGTATGTTGCTGATAAATATGTTTTTCAGTGAGATGGGAGTTTTCATCAGCTATTTTACCACCACCGATACTATACACCACCCAATCTTTAACCACTTTTCCATCAATATCCAGTGCTTCAAACTTCATTCCATTTGTATGAAAAGGCAATACGATTTCTGGAAGCCATATAAATTCGACCTGAACAGGCGAAAGTGCATCTACGATTGCTTTGTCGGTAAAGTGGCCTTTTCCGGTTGCCGCCAGACTACCGTACAAAGTCACTTTATACGAGTGTGTCAAAGGGGTTTCCTGTTTGAACTGTTCGGCTGCATATTTAGGTCCCATGGTATGACTACTCGAAGGACCATTGCCTATTCTAAAAATTGATTTAATACTTTCCATTGGGATTACTAACGTTGAAGATAAAAAGGGTAATTAATAAAGGACTATAATTTTAAATACAAATGTACGGTTTTAAAGTAAGTCAGCAATTATATAAAAACATTTTACGAAACCTGTTTTTTTGAATTGTTCAGTGCGAGCGTTACCTGTTATCTGCTAAATTCTACTATTATTCATTTCTTATTCTCTACCTGAGTTCATAAACAGATCTATGACTTTCTAAAATCAAATATATTCTTTTTTATAGACATATTTAGAACTATGTAAGTCGTCAATAATATTTAATGGTATGTCTAGTTCAGACCAAATTGACTGTAAATTTATTTTTTAATGATATTCGTAAGGAATTGCAATGCTATTCGGTCTTATTTTGAATTTGGTAAAAATCCGGTAAAATTTTTTAAATGCAAAATAAATACAATGATGAAATAAACTTTTTATTGTCTATTTCATGAGTCTTTTATGTGTATTTAATTAGCATTTTTGGAGTATTTATAATAAAAACGGAATCTGGTTGAAAAGTGTTCAAAACATAGAGCAAATGGAGGGGAAAACAATAGACTTCTGAATTTGAAAACAGCGAAACTTGCTAATAAAGTGGTTTAGTTCATTTATTAAAAAAAAGATGTATGCCAATATTGAATGGGGGAAATGTTCTCGAGGGTCCAAATTAGCAAAAAGAATTTTGTTTTAGAAAAATGCGGGTTATAATCCTGATGTAAATCAATAAAATAATGACTTAAGTAATTGTAGAAATTTAATAATCTATTTCTTGATTTTCAACATCTTATATTTCAGCGTCTTGGAAATTATTAATTATTAATTGCTAATTATAAATTACATATAAAGTCCTACTCTTATTTAAAGGGTTTCGGGATGAATTGTTGATACATTTATTAAATGATAATTACTGGAATTCTTGCATTTATTTTATTACCGACACTCAACCCCCAAGAGGGAGCTTTAAAAAGTAGCATTTGAATAATTTCAAGTCGTAAATTAAATCATAGAATTTTAAGTCCACTTATGGGGTTTTAGGGCACTAATCAAAATAGGTCATTAATTTCATTGAAATACTTATTTGGAAGATTTTGAGGATTATTTTCACTTTATGCGAAAATAAGTATATAAAACATGAGAAAAAAAGTAAGTGACAGTAAAAATTTCAGCCAGAGGTTTTTGTCTCATAAAAACAGAACTGCAATTCCCGACTTAGTTCATACAGCAATTTAACCTTTACAACATAATTGAGAAGCAATGCCACATAAAAAATTAAAAGAGTATCAAAAGGTTGAGAATGCCTGTTAAAGAGAAGATAAGACAGTGAGGTGAAGTAAACGGAAGAAAAAAAAAGGTGTTGTAATATATCAGAGGGATTCTGAATATATAATGGAAGTAATATCTAATTCTATATTTTTTAAATCAAGTGATTTTTTTATTTGAATTTACGGAATAATCCACGAATAGATTTTACAACTTTATATCCCATAATTACAGCATCCACAAAACCTACCCCTTTATTAAATGAATGGAATAATGAGTTTGTGAAATAAGAAACAGAAAAAAGTGTCTGAGATTTTGATGTAATAAGTTTCTTTTGATAGGAAAGCTCTTTTTTTAATTCCGCTTTTCTACTCAACAATAAATCCAAACCGATTTCACTTTTCTTTTTTGAAGTAGTAGGAACAATTTCCATATATTCATTTATTGGTTTTTAGACAAAAATAAATTTGAAAGAAATTTAACCAACGGATTGATTACAATTCGTTTCCGGAGCAAAATAAGGAACCCAATTAATATCACATAAAGACCTGATATAATTGCAAAGCTGATACTTATACTCCCCAGAACAGGGACTAAAGCATATGCCAATGAGAAAAACAGGTAAAATAAAGCGATGACGGCTAATACGATAATTAAGGTAATAATGAGCAATGTTGACAACAATATTGTCAACTTTTCAACAAATTCGACCTTAATATATTCTGTTTGCAAAAAAATATATTTCTTTACATCGTCATATAACTGTTGAAAATTTTCAACCGGTTCCGGAGGATTAGTCATTGTAACATGGATTTAAAATTTCAGTTTTAATCGTTGACAATTTCAGTTTTAATTTCGTCAACTAAATCATCCATTTCTTTTTTACTTAATTTTATTCCTCTTTTATCGAGTGATTCTACAATTTTAGTACGTGTTACTTCACCACTTTTAGGTGCAAAAAGAATACCAAATACACCACCGATAAAAGCTCCGCCAACAAATGCAGAAAGTAATCCAAATGAATTTTTCATAACTTTGATAAATTAAATTAGTACCAATAAAACAACAAACTTAATAAAAAAAAGGGATATATGCCGTTATTGCATGAAATAAAATCAGCAGGTTGAAATTTAATTTCAATAAATTAAAAACAAACCAGCCAAAATTTGGTTCAATAGTCCGACAAATAATTAATCAGGATTATAGCCAAAATTACGGAGTTTTGTATCTTTATTCCGCCAATCCTTTTCTACTTTTACAAACAATTCCAAAAAGACCTTTTTATCAAAAAACACCTCCATATCTAATCGGGCTTCAGTACCAACTTTCTTAAGTGATTTTCCTCCATGACCAATTATAATTCCCTTTTGGGAATCGCGTTCAACATAAATAACCGCATTGATACGGATTATCCGTTCATCTTCCTGAAATTGTTCGACTTCCACTTCCACAGAATACGGAATTTCCTTTTCATAATTCATAAGAATTTTCTCACGAATGATTTCAGTAACAAAGAATTTTGCAGGTTTATCGGTCAATTGATCCTTGTCAAAAAAGGGAGGTGATTCAGGTAATAAATCCTTAATACGACTAAACAGATTGTCAATATTGAATTTTTCCAACGCTGAAACAGGATAGATTTCGGCACGTGGAAGTAATGATTTCCATTTTTCAACCAACAGAACCAATTTTTCCTCGTCAATTAAATCTATTTTATTAATTATGAGCAACAGTGGAGCCGGGTTCAGTTTAACCTTTTCGATAAAGTCTTCGTTTTTTTCATAAGAATCGTAGACATCGGTTACATACAACAGCACATCTGCATCGGTTAATGCAGAACGTGAAAAATTAAGCATCGATTCCTGAAGCCTGTAATTCGGTTTCAAAACACCGGGGGTATCAGAATAAACGATTTGAAAGTCTTCCCCATTAACGATCCCCATTATTCTATGGCGGGTTGTCTGAGCTTTTGAAGTGATGATGGAAATTCGTTCTCCCACTAACGCATTCATCAAGGTTGATTTACCTACATTAGGATTACCTACAATATTTACAAAACCGGATCTGTGCATGATTAAAAAATGAAAAAGTGTTTCAGTTGATTATTTCAGATGTAAACTAGTTAGTACTGCTCACAAAAAGTGGATACAAAGATACGACAATTAATGCAAAAGAAATTGAAGATTCATTCCATACTTTTTTACTACATTTGACGTTTGAACGAAAACAGATACATTATTCTATTTCTTATAAATAATTATGCTTAATATCAATAAATTATACGAAATTTCGCAACGTTTAAAACTGATATTTATTCTTGTAGCTATTGCCATTGTAGTGGTTTCAACCTTATTTACAAATCGTTTGGCCAAGTCACTGGCAACAGAAGAACAAAAAAAAGTAGAAATTTGGGCCGAGGCAACTCACCAATCGATCATAGCGGACGAAAATACTGACATCACTTTTATATCAAGCATAATTCAGGGAAATACAACAATTCCGGTTATATTAACTGATACCAGCAACAATGTGCTATCCTCCCTGAACATTATTGAACCAAAAACAAACATTGATGATTTTTATGTTTCTGAAATTTCAAAATTCAGTGCAAATAAACCCCGGATTAAAATTAAGATTGATAATACTGTAGAATATTTATACTATGACGATTCGTCATTTGTAAAACAATTATATTATTTTCCGTATATCCAGTTAGGCGTAATTATCATTTTCCTGTTAGTTGCTTTTTTTGCCTTTTCAGGTACAAAGAAAGCTGAACAAAATCAAGTATGGGTAGGGCTATCCAAAGAGACAGCACATCAATTGGGCACTCCGATATCATCGTTACTTGCCTGGGTCGATCTACTCAAAATGCGGCATAAGGAAGACAAACTAATCGTAGAAATGGAAAAGGATGTAAATCGACTACGGATTATTGCAGAACGTTTTTCAAAAATTGGCTCTAAACCAGATTTGCAAATTGTGAGTCTGAATGAAACATTACTCAATTCAGTACAATACATGACCAACCGGTCATCACAAAAAGTGGCCATAAATTGTCACTTACCCGAAGATGAACATCTTTTTATAAAATTAAACGTTCCACTCTTTGAATGGGTTATCGAGAATTTATGTAAAAATGCGATTGATGCGATGGATGGTGTGGGCCGGATAGATATCCACGTTTTACTTAAAAACGATGAGGTATATATCGATGTAAAAGATACTGGCAAAGGAATGGATAAACGAAAGTTCAAAGTCATTTTCACTCCCGGGTTTACAACCAAAAAACGGGGTTGGGGATTGGGACTTTCATTAGCAAAACGAATTATTGAAGAATATCATGGAGGAAAAATATTCGTAAAACAATCCGAATTAAATGTTGGAACAGTTTTCAGAATAATATTAAAAGCAAATTAAGAGTAACAATAAACGGTATATTACTAATAAAAAGCTTAATAAGGGTGAACAAAACAGGTTATTCAATTTGTAGATAGCATATATTGAATAAATTATACAAAATAAAAAAGAAACTATTTTGTAATAGAACATATTTTTGTACCTTTGCGCGGTTTTAAATATCAATAGATAAATGTCAAAATTCGAGCTGTACAATGTAGTTTTAAAGGACATAAGCAATGAAATGCGGATGTTCGAGTATGACCTGGATGACGCATATTTCAAGAAAATAGACAGTCCTGAAGTACAAAAGGGAAACGTAAAAGCGACTTTAAGTGTTCTAAAAAAACAGACCACTTATGAGCTTCAATTTCTCCTGGAGGGAACGGTTATTATTCCATGCGACAGGTGTTTGGACGATATGGTTCAACCCATACACTACAAAGAAAAATTACTGGTTAAATTCGGAAATACATTCTCCGAAGAAGACGAAATAGTCATCGTTCCGGAAGCAGAAGGAGCAATCAATATTGCCTGGTTTTTATACGAATTTATCGTATTAAACATTCCAATGAAGCATGTTCATGCTACCGGTGAATGTAACAAGACAATGGTAACAAAGTTGAAGAGACACATCACACATCAGAAAGATGATGATGATGATGACAGTTCATCTGTTGAATTCGATGATGATGATGACTTTACACCCGATGAAATACAGACAGACCCGAGATGGGACGGTTTGCAAAATATAACAGAAAACAATTAAATAAACAACTAAGATGGCACATCCTAAGAGAAAAATTTCGAAACAACGAGCAAAAAAAAGAAGAACGCACTATAAGGCAGAAGCTCCAACACTGGCAATATGTTCAAATTGTGGAGCGGCACATATTTATCATACTGTTTGCGGCGAATGCGGTTATTACAGAGGTAAATTAGCAATTGAAAAATTGGCAGCAGTATAACTAAAGTCACTTTAACAAGAAATAATTTCAAATAATCAATTAAGCTCTAAATAACACCTTTAGGGCTTGATTTTTATGTACTTAATAATTTAAAAATGTCTAATCTCAGAGCAGTCATTACAGGCGTCGGTGGTTACGTTCCTGATTATATTTTAAATAATCACGAGCTGAGCACCATGATGGATACTAATGATGAATGGATAACCAGTCGTGTAGGTATTAAAGAACGTCGTATTTTGAAAGATAAAAATACAGGGACCTCTTTTATGGCTGCTAAGGCAATTGAAGACTTGTTTGCCCAAACTGGTACAAAGCCTGAAGAAATTGATTTGGTACTTTGTGGCACAACCACAGCTGATCACATCTATCCTTCATGCGCTTCTATGGCAGCAGAAAAAGCAGGAATAAAAAAGGCATTAGCATTCGATATTCAGGCTGCATGTTCAGGTTTTATTGTTTCACTGGCAACAGGTGCCAGTTTCATTGAATCCGGACGTTACAAAAAGATTTTGGTAATCGGAGCCGATAAAATGTCTTCGATAACAAATTATACAGACCGTACTACTGCACCCTTATTTGGAGATGGCGCAGGTGTAGTGTTGCTTGAACCGACAACTGAAGAATATGGTGTTCTGGACTCACTGTTGCATACCGACGGAGTTGGAATGAAACACCTTCATATTAAAGCAGGTGGATCGGCTATTCCGACTACACATGAAACAATTGATAAGAAAGAGCATTATACGTACCAGGAAGGCGCTTATGTCTATAAACACGCCGTAACTGACATGGCTGAAGTTTCGGCCGATATCATGCAAAAAAACAACCTTACCAAGGACGATATAGCCTGGCTGATTCCTCATCAGGCAAACCTGCGTATAATTGATGCCGTAGTTCAACGTACCGGAGTAGAATACGAGAAAGTGATTATTAATATTGATCATTTTGGAAATACATCTGCTGCAAGTATTCCACTGGGAATATGGGAATTTCAAAAGAAATTTAAAAAAGGCGATAACATTATCCTAACTGCTTTTGGTGCTGGATTTACCTGGGGATCTATCTATTTACGCTGGGGATATTGATAGGTTTGAAGTTCGTAGTTTGAAGTTTAACTCAACTTTTGAATTCAGATATTTACAAAGAAGCCGGACTGAATCAGTCCGGCTTCTTTGTATGATGTATTGCAGTTATCAGGGAATCTGTTCCAGCCGTTGGTTGGCTATTTGGTAAAACTCCTCATCCAATTCATACCCAATATATTTTCTATTTAATAACTTACAGGCCACAGCCGTACTACCAGACCCGATAAAAGGATCGAGTACCACGTCACCTTCATTACTACTGATTTCGAGAAAAGGAAGACATACTTTCAGTGGTTTTTGTGTTTTGTGTTTAGATCTTTCTTTACCCATACAAATGGGTGACTGAATGAAATTATGCATTTCGTTTACAGGTTTGTTATTCCATGTTTTAGGTGATCCTTTTGAGAAATGGACCAACAATTCCATGCTGTTTGAATACATTTTCCGGGTATAAATAGCCGGAAAAGGATTTGTCTTATGCCAGTGAATCACTTTTCGAAACTGAAAGCCTACCCGTTCGACCATACGATTCAGGAAAGACACAAAATCATCACCACACCACAAATAGCCGCTGGCACCAGGCTTACAAACCCTGAAACATTCTGTCAGTACTTCTTCCAGAAAATGCAAATATTCCTCTTCCGATTTAAATCCGTCAAAGACAAATTCAGTTACAACATCTTTGTGTTTTTTCAGTCCCTGAACATTTTTTGCCCGATACTGATAATAGGGAGGATCAGTAAAAATGAGATCAACACATTCATCCGGAAGTTCTTTCAGTCCCTCAAGGCATGACTGATGATATATGACGTTAAATTCCATTGATAATAATGTGTTGATGTGATGATGTGACGATATGTTGATGTGATGATTAAGGGATTGTAAGTAATTGTAGAATTATAATAATTATTTGTTAAACTATAGAATACTGAATTTCAGGGTCCTGATAATTATTGATAATTAATTACGTATGGTAACTATTAACTGTTTATACATTCATAAACTACAAACATCAAACTACAAACATCTTATTGCCCAAGTCCTCCAAAATAGGTATCCAATAAATTTTTGGCAGCAATAAATGAACTCAGTTCATTTGAAAGCACCTTTTTTTCATTCTCATTCAGCAATTTCTTAATTTCCTTATTCGTATAGAAATTAGCCTTCAGTTGTTCATTAATGGTTTCATACATCCAGTATTTCGACTGGGTAGTCCGTTTAAGTCCGAAATACTCATTTGCTTTTGTAAAATCAACATAACGTTCCACCATTTCCCATATTTCGTTGATTCCGTTTTTTTCAACTGATGAACAGGTAATAGCTTCGGGTATCCATCCCGATTCGTGTGGTGGAAATAAATGGAGGGCGTTCTGATATTGAGATCTTGCCACCTGTGCTTTGTCGATATTTGTTCCATCACATTTATTGATAGCAATACCATCAGCCATCTCCATGATTCCTCTTTTGATACCTTGTAATTCGTCACCGGCACCTGCAATCTGCAACAGCAAAAAGAAATCAACCATAGAATGGACAGATATTTCGGATTGCCCTACCCCTACTGTTTCAACAAAAATAGTATCAAAGCCGGCAGCCTCACAAAGAATAATACTTTCACGTGTTTTTCGTGCAACACCTCCCAGTGAACCGGAAGATGGTGAAGGCCGTATAAATGCATTTTTAGCCACTGAAAGTTCTTCCATGCGGGTTTTATCACCCAGGATACTTCCTTTGGTACGTTCGCTGCTTGGATCAATTGCCAATACAGCTAATTTATGATTTGAACGGATCAACGTCATTCCAAGGGCTTCAATAAAAGTGCTTTTACCGGCACCGGGTACACCGGTTATACCTAACCGAATGGACTTACCCGCATGGGGCAAACATTTTTCGATGACTTCCTGTGCAATAAGTTGATGTTCGGGTAGCGAACTTTCGACTAAAGTAACTGCCTGACTTAACATGGTAATATTACCGGCCAGTATTCCTTCTACAAATTGTGACGCAGAATATTGTTGTCGTCTGGCTTTCTTCTGTTTGTATGGGTTTACTACAGGGGCTTTATCGACACCTTTGTTTACACTCAGTCCTTTGTAAGCCGGATCATTCTCGGGGTGTTCATTTTTATAATGATGCATGGGCGATGTATTGGGTATGATTAATTCCGGTTTCCCGGATCTGATTTATAACATTTTACCGGTTAAAAATCGTTGAAAATAAAAGCCAGGAAGTTTCTATTATATCCTGGCTTTTTAGTGTTTATACAGATGTATTCTTATAAATTTACAATTTACTTTTGAACCTTCCAGCTTAAAATCAGAATTATAAAACTATTTTCGGGATCGTTGGTCTGTACAGTAACTGACTTTTTATAGTCACCTTCCGACAAGTTTTTTGAATTCAAACTGAGATAAATAGATGAAGATCTGCCTCCTGAAATAGAAGTTTTTGCCGAACGGACTGATATCTCTTTATTGTTATTAATAATTCTTCTGATTTCCAGTGCATTTTGTCCTTTATTATTTACCCTGAATTTTCCGACACGTTTTGTTCCGGCTCTTAATGTTCCCAGATCTAATGACCTGACAGGAATTTCAAGAATCGGGGCTTTACGTTTTTGATCCAGGGTCAGTTTACTAAAATCTTCAATAATATTACTGACAACAGTCAACTTATTTTCTTCGGAATATTTCTTATTTCCGTTTATTGTTAAGTATACATCATCAGCAATAGGACCCCATTGTGCGGCATTTTTTGAATTAATTGAAAATGTCAGTTTGCCTTCTTCGTTTGGTTTAATTGTTTCAGGAGATACCGTCACAGACAAATAGGAAGGCAAATTTTCGATAGTAAGCCTTACAGAAGAATTGGATGTGTTTTTTATATCCAATATCCGGGTCTGGCTTTTACCTTTCTCCACATTGTTCATTTGAACAACTTTTGATTTAGCACGTAACGGACCAATAACGACCGGATATGTTGTAATCTCATTTGATTTAGCGATTACTTCACCATGGATTGTTAACACCATTTGCTCATCGGTGGCATTACTGTAAACAGTTATGGTTTTGGTAAATGTCCCGGGTCTGCCTGCAGGATTATAGGTTACTGTAATGGTTCCTTTTTTGCCGGGTTCAACAGGTTCTTTTGTCCATACCGGTGTGGTACAGCCGCAGGAAGCCTGAACTTTGTTTACCACTAACGGAGTGATTCCCTTGTTTGTAAAATCAAAGACATGAGTAATTTTACCATCTTCTTCATTGACCTTTCCAAAGTCATGAGTTTTTTGTTCAAAACTAATAACCGCTTTTTGTGACATGGCGACTAACGAACACACCAGACAAAAAAGCAAAATACTATATTTTTTCATATCTGAATAATTAATTTAATACCTGATTCGAAAAGAGTACTATTATTTTGTACCCTTAGCGACTACAGGTTCAACTTTCTTGGCAATAGGAATAACTTCTCCCTTTATGATTAAAACAACCTGTTGCAGAGAATCATTTGAATAGACTGTAATTGTTTTTGTAAATAAACCCGGACGACCTGATGTATTATAAGTAACTTTGATATTTCCTTTTTTACCACCTTCTATTGGTTCTTTTGTCCATACCGGAGTTGTACAACCACATGAAGCCTGCACTTTATTAACAACTAAAGGAGCATCTCCTTTGTTCGTAAAATTAAAAACATACGATACATTCCCGTCTTTTTCATTTACTTTACCAAAATCGTGTTCTTTTACATCAAACTTAATAGATGCTTTTTGTGACATGGCTACTAATGAAAAGACCAGACAAATGAATAACATACTATACTTTTTCATATCCAAATAATTAATTTATTAAACTTATTTACTACTCAAACTAACTTGAGATATGCAAAAGTATAAAAAATGTTGTTCATAAGTTCGGAATTCTCAATATATCTGTTTAAATTTAGTTAATTGAATGATTTAATAGTATTCATTAAATGACAGGCAATCATATATCTTGCTTTTGACAGTTTTTATGGGAAGTATGATTTTTGAATCCTATCTAAATAGACTACCTTTGTCATGATATAAAACGGAATTTCATGAAAAATTATTTTCAAAAACTCACAACAGAGAATTTCGATTATGTAGTTGGTTGTTATCACTTTCTACACACCCATCCCGAACTTTCATTTCAAGAATTTAAAACAGCTGAGTTTGTAAAGAAAGAACTGACTGCCATGGGCATTCCTTTTCGTTCGGAGATTGGAGGTACAGGCATATTAGGCAGGATAGAAGGGAAACATCCGGATAAAAAGGTGATTGCCCTACGTGCCGATATGGATGCATTGCCTGTCAATGAAGAAGTAGACATTCCCTGGAGATCGGTGAATAAAAATGTGATGCATGCCTGTGGCCATGACGCTCATACTTCATGTTTACTGGGAGCTGCTAAGATCTTGCAACAATGCCGTACAGACTTTGAAGGAACTGTACTATTAATTTTTCAACCGGGGGAAGAGAAATCACCGGGTGGTGCACATCTGATGCTTGAAGATGGGCTTTTTAGTGAAATAGAGCCTGAGCTCATTCTTGCACAACATGTTTCAGTTGATTTCCCTACCGGTACAATGAGCTTTCTTCCCGGCATGATCATGGCTTCGGCAGATGAAATACATGTAAAAATTCATGGAAAGGGTGGCCATGGAGCCTTACCCCATCTGATAAATGATACGGTACTGGCCACTTCACAAACTATCGTTTCCCTCCAGCAGGTTAGTAGCAGGCTATGCCATCCACTTATACCCATGGTGCTTACATTCGGAAAACTGATAGCCGATGGAGCAACCAACGTAATTCCGGGTGAAGTAATATTAGCCGGGACATTCCGTACAGTAAATGAGGAGTGGCGTGCAAAAGGGATAAATCACATCAGGCGCATCATTAATGAGACCTGTGCTGCATATGGCTGCACAGCCGAAATAGATATACCTGATGGTTATCCTTGTGTGGTAAACAATGTTCAGGTTACAGCGAATGCACGGCGGTATGCCACCGAATGGGCTGGACCGGAAAACATACAGAATCTTGAAATGAGAATGACATCCGAAGACTTTGGATTTTTCACTCAAAAATACCCTTGTACATTCTTTCGTTTTGGAGTAGTAGGCGAAATAAATGCCCATACAGGCGGATTGCACAGTTCAACATTCCGAATTGATGAAAAAGCCCTTGAAACAGGTATGGGTGGATTAGCCTGGTTGGCCTGGAAATTTCTGACTGAAGAGTAATCTTTCAATTATTCATCAATCACTGTATTTTTATCCTTCGAAAGTTCATAATGATATACATTCTCATACAGGATTTCTTTAATCATTTCGAAATGTTTGTTTGCAAAATGGATATCATTCGACATAATTAGTTCCGGAATAAAAAAACCATTCCCATCATACGGTGGTTGAGCATAATTATGGGCCACAATTGAAAATCCCAGCTTTTCATAAAACAAGATACGCCGGCTGGCCGTAATGTTATTTGGCATATCGACTTCTAAAATAACGGGTAATTTAGTCTGATCCATAAAAATACTCATTGCCTCAGTACCAACACCCTGACTTCTCAGTTTTGGAACAATAGCAAAATGTTCGATATAATAGAAACGATCGAATGTCCAGTAATTAAACAGTCCTACAAACACACCATCCTGAATAAGAGCATGCGAACAGAACCTTTTCTCATAATTCAGTTCATACTCCAGTCCCGCCCATGTCCTTCGTTCCATCGATGGAAATGCAAGGGTATAGAGATTAAACAGATTCGTAAAAAACTGATTGTTTACACTATTAATTCTATGAAAGTTAAGCATATTTTCTATTTAAAATAAGATCTTGAAAATATCTTTACAAAGCCTTTATAGTCTTAACATTATTCATCGTAAAATGTTCAACTTTATGATGACATTAATACAACATTTGCATTGTTAAACCACAAAAAAACCGTACTTTTGCGCTCAAATTCAACCAAAGAAATATCAGTACAATTTATATTAACTAAACAAGAAAAGTATGATTTATTCGCACGAAGTAGAACACATGTGTGTTGTAAAAAAAGGTCCTAATCATGGACCAGCACCCATACCGGAAGAAGGCAGATGGGTAAAATCAAAAGAAATAAAAGATATTTCAGGGTTGACTCACGGTGTGGGTTGGTGTGCTCCTCAACAAGGTGCCTGTAAATTGACGTTGAATGTAAAAGAAGGTGTGATCGAAGAAGCTTTGATTGAAACCATTGGTTGCTCAGGTATGACTCACTCAGCGGCTATGGCTGCCGAAATTCTTACCGGTAAAACTATTCTTGAAGCTTTGAATACCGACCTGGTATGTGATGCGATCAACGTAGCCATGCGCGAATTGTTTTTACAAATCGTTTACGGTCGTACACAGTCAGCTTTCTCTGAAGGTGGTCTGCCTATCGGTGCAGGACTTGAAGATCTTGGTAAAGGCTTGCGCTCGCAGGTTGGAACTACATTCAGTACAAATAAAAAAGGTGTACGTTATTTGGAATTGGCAGAAGGCTATATCAGCCGCATGGCATTAGACGAAGACGGTGAAGCTTGCGGATACGAATTCGTACGCGTCGGTCCTATGTTGGACTTGGTAAAAAAAGGGGTGGATGCTAACGAAGCGTTGAAAAAATCTACCAGTACTTATGGTCGTTTTGCAAATGCTGCAAAATATATCGATCCAAGACAAGAATAGTAATTTACAATTTATTCATTTACGATTTACAATTGTATTTACTACTTTTCATTTACAAATCTTCATTTTTACTCATTTTTCAATTCAAAAACATTATGCCATTATTTGAAAGTTATGACCGTCGTATCGACAAAGTCACTGCGGCACTCAATTTATATCATATAAAAGACCTCGATGAGGCAAAGGCTATTTGTGATGCTAAAAACATTGATCCTTATAAAATTTGCGAAGGAATTCAGAATATCGCGTTCGAAAATGCAAAATGGGCTTATGTGGTTGGTACTGCCATCGCCATTAAAAAAGGAGTTAAAACAGCTGCCGAAGCTGCCGAAGCTATCGGTATAGGACTTCAGTCATTCTGTATCCCGGGTTCAGTAGCCGAAGACCGCAAAGTAGGTCTTGGTCACGGTAACCTGGCTGCCATGTTACTTCGCAACGAAACAAAATGTTTTGCATTCCTTGCAGGACACGAATCATTTGCTGCAGCCGAAGGTGCTATTGGCATCGCGTTGTCAGCAAACAAAGTTCGTAACGAACCTTTACGCGTTATCCTGAACGGATTGGGTAAAGATGCTGCCATGATTATCTCCCGTATCAACGGATTTACTTATGTTCAGACAGAATTCGATTACTATACCGGCGAATTGAAAGTGGTTCGTACCAAAGCATATTCCGATGGTCCCCGTGCTGCTGTGAAATGTTATGGTGCCGATGATGTTCGCGAAGGTGTTGCTATCATGCGTTCGGAAGGAGTTGATGTATCGATTACCGGTAACTCAACCAATCCAACACGTTTCCAACATCCTGTTGCAGGAACTTACAAAAAAGAATGTATCGAACAAGGTAAAAAATACTTCTCAGTAGCATCAGGTGGTGGTACAGGACGTACGCTTCACCCTGATAATGTGGCTGCTGGTCCTGCTTCTTACGGTATGACCGATACCATGGGTCGTATGCACGGAGATGCTCAGTTTGCAGGTTCTTCATCAGTTCCCGCTCACGTGGAAATGATGGGATTCATCGGAATGGGTAACAATCCTATGGTTGGAGCAACTGTTCAGGTAGCTGTTGCTGTTGAAATGGCAAAATAATGACCCCCTACCCCTAAAGGGGGTATAAGATAAAAGAAACTCCCCGGTATACATTTGTGTATCGGGGAGTTTTGTTTTATAGAATATACTATATCAACTTATAATCTATTCTCAAACGAAGTATTCTTTTTTTTTAGTTTTATATAAGCAGCAAAAAAGTTACAAGTTTTCTAGTTCATCTTAACTTCTCAGTAATTAAGAAACCAATCACAATTTCCTGTCTATATCAATTAAAAAAACCTTTATATCAGAACTTTATTATTATAAAAACTGTTAGACCAACTATTTAAAACAGTTTTGTTTTGAAATTATTCTTATTACAAATAACTACAAGGATCAGGGATTTAAAAGTTACGCGTTGAATGCCCTGACACTATTATAAAATTCAGACTTTACAACCACTTTTACTTTGACAGTTTAAATACGGAGAAGCTGAAAACCGGAAAGAGTAAGCAAGGATAATTAAATTTACAACAAAATGACAAAAAAAATAATAACAACTCAATTGGCTCTGGCGTTGAGCTTAGCCATGGTACTTTTTGCCGGGAATACCAAAAGCACCGGCAAAGCAGCCATAATGAATGCTGAATCAAATGAACAACCTGTTATAAATGAAAATGCACCACCTGATGACATGATGTCTTTACCCTTTAACGCAGTAATAATTAAGCACACTGTGGCTGATTACAATTTGTGGAAACCATTTTTTGATGCAGATAGTACCAATAGAAATGAAGCCGGGATGCATATTATTGGACTGGCTCGTGGTATTGAAAATGAAAATGAAGTAGAAATTCCTTTTATGATTGACGATGTACAAAAAGCAAAAGCATTTACCACAAACCCTGTTTTAAAAGAAGTGATGCAAAAAGGTGGAGTTACTTCTGAACCCAGTATACTATTTATTAAGGTACTGCGCATGAGCAAAGCTATGCAAATTCCCGGAGATTATGTCGAAGTAACCCTTAAGATAGAAGACTTTGATTCATGGCTCAAAGTCTTTGATGGAGAAGGTGCAGCAATAAGAGTTAAAGATGGTTTACAGGATGGAGTATTGGCACAGGGCATTGACGATCCTCATCTGGTATACCTGGTTTTTAAAATTACCGATCTGGAACAAGCAAAAGCAGCAATAGTTGACCCGGCCAGAAAGAAATTAATGCAGAAGTCAGGTGTAATGGGCGAACCTGAAATATTTTATGGTAGAAACTAACAATAATTATAAATACAACCGGGTTTTAACTAACCATTGAACTCAGAATTAAAAAACAACTCCCCGATACGAATGAGTACCGGGGAGCTTTAGTTTGTAATAAGACAAATAACTGATAGTTTAGTTTACTAATATCATTCATCACTAATCACTATTCATTTGTTCTTTAACCAGCTGATCAGGTCATGAAACATTTCATTGGTTATGGAATGACTTCCTTCATACTCTTTATAGGCAGGAACCATGCCGAGTGTTTTCAGGTATGCATGAGCTTCACGGGCATATTCTATGTTCAGCACATTGTCGGATATCCCATGGGAAATGAAGACTTCCTGGGAGGCAAGTTTCTCCGGTGAAGCTATCAATGGCCTTACTTCTTTCAACAGTCTTCCGCTCATCACGACAATGCCCTGTATCAAATCGGGTCTGGTAAGTCCTACGCTGTATGACATGATACCACCCTGACTAAAACCACCGAGATAAATCTTTTTTTCATCAAATGAATATCGTGTTTTCAGCGACTCTATAAACTGAATGATGATGTTTCTGCTGTTTTCGGCCTGTTTGTGATTAATTACGGGAATACCGGTTGAGAAATCCACCTGAAACCATGAAAAGCTGTTTGGACCTATGGTATAGGGTCCTCTGAGTGATAGTATCAGGAAGTTATCGGGCAGATGTTCTGCAAATGCGAACATATCCTGTTCATTGCTTCCTACTCCATGCATCAGCATCAGCAACGACGGATTTTGTGTTCCTGTTTTTGCTTCACGTACTAAATAGTGTAAGGGACTTTCTGTATGGAGTTTGTTTTCTTTTTTGGTTACATTCATAAAATCTATTTTAAGTGTAAATTCTTTTAATTTAGAAATGAAAAAATATCACTAGTGTCCACTTAAATTTTTAAAGAAATAATCTCATTATTTATTGACAATGAAATATTAAATCCATTATTATCAATTACTTCATTAATAATCAATTATAAACCAACTGAAATAATATTCATAAAATAATAATTATCATGTTGCC